>JACCDR010486981.1_pt1 | contig 57169 bp, 74 predicted proteins | sample 7446431 | NCBI WGS metagenome assembly JACCDR01 (sample SAMN15323443, study PRJNA562643) | freshwater metagenome | isolation source: river surface water | place: USA:Blue River Watershed | collected 2017-08-17 | reverse complement strand
GGTGCCGCCGGATCTCCGGCCCTGGGGGACTAATCTTCATCTGGTACGCGCGTCCGGTTCCCCACCTTCGCGCCCCGCACTTTCGATCCCGTTTTCTCTATCTCATCCCTCCGTCGATAGAGATAGATTACGGTACGGGGCGCCGGAAGTAAACAGGGAAACGAAAGATTTTTGAAAATAATTCGCATGGTCTAAAAACCTTTTAAATTCAATGACTTAGGTCCGATCCCCTGTTATCCTCGCGCGCGAGACGCGCCCTAGGCTATCGGCGCGGAATCGCTTAAAACCGTCCTAGGATCGCCTAGGACGTGTTTTCTAGGCTCCCCGGACCCGAGCTAGGGGCCCTCCGTTTTATCGCGTCCTAGGGGCTTATACGCGGCCGGATTTTCGGGGGCTTTTAGCCCCGTTTTATCACCCTAAAACTGGCCTAACGTGGCCTAACGTCAAAACCTAACGTTTTTGATCTCAGGATACTGTCCTGATTCATTAACTAATATGGATTTTGGCTCACGCAAGTTCTTGTTAAGCGCAAAACTAACGAGAGCTGAAGTGGTGAATGGCAACTTGTTAGTTTTGGATCTGAACTTTACCCAGCTCTGTGCCTTGTGGCCGACCCAACCTTGATGCTCATAGCAGATGAACTCATGGAACATCTTATTGTTAGTTGTGCTGTATGAGACGCGCATCATGTCTGGCTTGCCTTCTTTGCGGTGAAGCTTGTAGAAGACTTGACTAACATCAAACCAGTTGACCTTGACCACAGGGTCTTTGACTGTGCGGATGATCTCAGCCGTGCTCGCGGTGGGCATGATCTTCTCAACCACGGGATATTCATAACCGCACCACTCGCATACTTTGGCCGCTAGGTGAAGATAGCCTTGGCACTTCGGACAAGACTTCATCTTAGCAACGCCATCGCCCTTCGGATCACCCTTTTGCTTCACCTCGACGTCGTTAATTGGGCCGAGACGCATAACATTGCCAGCGAAGTCGAGCACTAGGCAGTGATCTTTGCCTGGCGAGATGCGCATGCCTCGGCCTAATGACTGAATGTGAAGGATGGGAGACTGTGTCGGCCTGAGCATAGCTATTAGGTCAATCTCTGGATCATCATAGCCTGTGGTAAGAATGTCGACGTTCACGATGCACTTATACTTGCCGCGACGAGAGTCAAGCAGAATCTCATCGCGATCATCTTCCATCTTTGAGTGTACGCAGGCAGTTGTTATGCCGTGTGAGCGAAGCTCTTCAGCGATATGCTCAGCATGTGTTATGTCAATTGCGAACACGAGCCATTTCTTGTAGCTCTCACCAAACTCGATGATCTCTTTGACTGCTTTGTTAGTTATGGAGTGCCGATCAAACTTCTTTGACATCTCCTCAGTCACATACTCATTCATCCTCATGCCGAGACCATCAGTGTTCAGCTTCATGTTAGTTCTCTTGGCAACTAACGGGCAAAGATAGCCTTGGTCAATGAGATACTTGAAGCCATCGATGTCGCACATGCTGAATGAGAGCTTGTTGAACAGAGCCTCGCTGCCAATGTGAACGTAACCGTGCCCAGTGCGGAATGGTGTAGCTGTTAGGCCGACATAGTTGGCATCGAGCGCTCCAAGGAACTTTCTGTACATCCCTTGCTCGCGAGTATCAACGAGATGGCATTCATCGATGATCACTACATCGACATCTTTGAACTTGTTAGGTGACCGAAACACAGATTGGATGCCGGCAACTGTTATGCGTTTGATTGTCTTGCTATCAAGTCCAGAAGAGTAAAGACCAATCTCAAATCCGTCAAAATGTGCTTCAAGAGCGTTGTAGTTCTGCTGAAGAATTTCCTTGACGTGTGAAAGGATCAAGACTCTGCCTAACGGCTTATGTGTCATGAACAAGTCGATGAACTCGCATAACACCATAGTTTTGCCAGAGCCTGTGGGTAAGGCAGCTATCGGGTGACATTCTTTGTTAGTTTGAATGTCCTCGAATAGCGCCTCAGCACACGCTGTCTGATAGAGCCTGGGAGTCTTCACTAATCTATCGCCTTGTAGAAGTTACACGCCGCAACTTGATCTTCATATGTTAGTTGCTTTTTGAGCAAGCTACAACTCCACTTGCCGTTGTCTTCAATATCACACTTAACACATGAGCGGCAGCTCTTTTGGAGTTTGGCCTTTTCATAGCAGATGTGAGTGAAGTCACAAAATCGACATGCTTGAGACTTCGGGTCATTGAACAGGTTAGGCGGCATGATCTCGTGACTAACAACATCAATGGCCCTGCTCTTGTACTCTTTGTAGTGTTGGTTGTTGAAGTAGACTCGCTCTGCCTTTGTCTTCGAGTCATTCTTGTTCATCGCTATGTACAACCCGCGCGCGAGCTTGAGCTCACCCATGTACATGATCATCTGAACATAGTGCTTGAAGTTAGTTTTGACTAACCCATCCCTACAGAATGCTTGGAAGTTGCGATCGTTCATGCTCTTGACTTCGAGCAGGTGTGGAGTCTTAGGCGCCTCAGGTACGTTATGCGCTATGCCGTCGATACGGCCTGCTATGTGCCCTCCCCATCCATTGACCCATTTCTGCTGATCAGTGACTGTTATGCCGATCTCTTCAAGGTCTTTGATCACTAGAGTCTCAACGGCATCGCCGAATCCAAACAATCGCTTAATGCGCCGTAACTTGTTAGGTGTATGAGCCCAGCGAAAGCCAAGCCACATGCGCCTAACACAAGGCTCACCAAGGCCGGCCATGCCAAGCCTCTGTGAGCGCTTGCCGTCTTCAACTAACACTTCATTGAGAAGGTAAGTTGTGGTGAACTGACTATCTTCCATCGTGGGTATCTTAACCATTAGTTCACCCTCATCGCTTCATCATACATAATTTCTTTGAGGTGATCAATTGACTTAACAACCTCAAAAACTTTACCATCTACTCTTACAGCAAATCCTTGCTTGAATAAAAATTCAAGCATCATCGTGTTCGATTCATACTCGCGAATCTTTTGCCTAGCTTCTGTTTCATCCATTTAGCAATCCTGCTTTTGCTAATTCAGCTACGGAGTTGATCCAGTGTTCCTTATGACTCTTGGCTTCCGTGATTGCCCTAACAAGTCTGACTTCAAGATGAAGGTCTTTAGCAACCTGTCGAGGTGGCACCTTTTCAATCAGGAACTTGTAAGCAATCTTGTAGACGATGCTGTACTCAAGAGTCTGCCTATCTTTAACGTTTCCCCAATTTCGACTAACCACAACACCTCCAAACAGCAAGAGCAACTAACAACCAACGAACAGGTTCAATTAGAGTCGCGCCAATGTAATAGTCTCGAATATCACTCATCATGTCTTTCACGCGCGCGGCAGGATAGTATTCTGTAAGATCATCCACCATGCCATGCTTGTACCAATAAGCTGTCGTGCAAATTAGAAAAGCATCTTCAATGGCCAAGTCCAAATAGGCAACCGGCAACTTGTTAGTCTTAGGCGGCCACTGTGTTATGCGCTCCCTTCTCCACAGTAAGAGATCAAGATACAGCAGACGAGCACCAGCACCCATTGCCATATGGGCAGCACGTTCAAGATTAGGAAGCCACGACGGTTTGGGCACTTTTCACCTTCCTCACTGTTACTTCTACAACACCAGCGCCAAGTTGATGCTTGATCTCATCCATGGCATCTGTTAGGTATTGGCAAAGGATGACTTTAGTGTTGTCAAACGCATCTCGATATTCTACTTCAAACATAATATCCTCCTATTTGGGCAGCTCAGCCCAGTGCGTAATTGGCTGCCGAATGAGAATTAGATTGTCTTCATAATCTTGCTCATACCATTTCCCGTTGATGTTAATCGCTTTTGCTAAGCGACCATAGCCATCTATCACAGCAACTGGTAATGCGGCAGCAGGGTCCAATGATACATCATTCCATACTGTTGTACTAATATCTGGCTTTCTCAGCTCAAAGAGCTGCTCGCGCGCGATTGTTAGTTGAGTCTTGAGCCTTTCAATTGTTAGTTGGGGATCTTCCTCGTTATACTCCGCTGCCGCGACTATCTTTTCATCAGACATTAACGGTACCTCATACAATTATCATCACCATCGCAGTACCATTGGTCCTCCATTGAGCCGTGCGATAGGTGACCTCTGGTGGAATCTCTACTGGTTAAGATAAAGTGAATTGTGCAGAACACCATGAATAGCAAAGCAGCAACCACGATGGTGTTTCTGATTGCTCTTGCCACGCTGTATATTAGTTCAACACGATTTTCGACATATTCAAGACGATCCACATATTGGTTTTTGCTCATTGAAACACCATCTTAGTCAGAAACATCGCGAACATAACAAGTATCCACAAAATTATGCCGGCACAACCAAACCAAATGGTGAAAAGCCCGGTAAGTATTAGTCGCTCAGCCAGTGTTAGTTTTGTAGTCATTAGCAAGCGCATCCTTTTGTTATGGCCTGCATATAGGCCATTCGCTCACCGTTGATAAATACGACGAACCATCCAGACCAATCGCCCTTGCCAGGCTCAGTCTTCACATTCTTCTTGCCGTGCTTCTTCTCATAGTCCTTGAGACGACAGTGGTTGCACTTTGTTAGTTCACTCAAGACCAGGCTCCATATTAGGTCCCCGCCAACCTAATGTAATCCCGCGCGTGGCAACTCACCACGCACACTCCAGCCCCCGATCATCTTGTTAGTTGCGCTTCCACGGCGGAGTCTTGCCTGGTGCCGCGGCAGCAGCAACTCCAGGCTTAGCAGCACCGATGGGAGGCTTCACCGCCACAGGAGCCGCAGAAACTGCGCCCTCGTATCGCGTGTAGCCGCGAATGTCGTTGCTCGCAGGATACTGAGCATCCTGCGGCTTAACAATGACAGTAATCACCATGGGCACTCCATGAAGCTGCTCACTGTCCTCAACGATGTCGACACTGCAACACTCAGCGATGGTCGCGAGCGTCTTCTGAGCAATCTCAACCGTCTGAACACTGTTATTCACGAGGTTGAGTCGAGCAAAGAGCTGACGGCCATTGTACTCACCATCGATGATCTGGAATGTGATGTTAAGGTACTTGCCATCATTGTTCTTGGTAGGCTTGAGCTCAGACTTAATGATCTGTGCGATATAGTCTCCTGCCGGAATCGGCGTGAAGCTACCAAGCTTGTCACTCTCTGCTGCGTTGAATGCGCTGGGTAAACGTGCCATTATTCATTGACCTCATTAGTTTCGGTGATGAAAGAGTTGTTAGTGATTTTCTGTTCGATGTGCATCAGATCAGGAGGCTCAAACATGTCAAGCCTTCCGCTTCGATCCTTAGCTTCATATTGAATGTCTCGACTAGTCTGTAGCCATCTTGTTAGTTCACCGGTCGGCGACGCCTCCAATCTGAGGGCAAAGACTTCATCAAACATGTAGCCGATGCCATTTGTTAGTTGTTTGCCTGGCATAAGCGGCCAGTACATCGTGCGATTTGTTATGTCATCTGTGAAGCGAGTCATCTTGGCAGACATGTAGACGTTGTAGTCAGGCAGATCTCGAAACGCGCGCAGAAGACCCATCATGGTATCGGCCATGTTGCCGTATGCCGCGCGCGGATCTTTGCTGCTAGACTTCTCATCTGATAGAATAACCTCAGCGATGTCTGAGATTGAGTCAATACAGATCCACTTGAAGTCCTTGTGAGTCAGCACGTGCTCATAGACATCTGTTAGTTCACCTAACGTCTTGGTTGTGACCACGCTGATATTTTTCTTGACTTCAACAGGCAGGTCCTGAAGACTTAACAAGCCACCCTCAGCATTCACGATGATAATCGGGCTATCATCTGAAGCTGCTGTGGCCGCTAGTCGAGTCTTGCCCGAGCCTAACATGCCATACACAAGACACTTTAAACCATTGCGTTCGATTGATTCTTCGATTGATGTTATTTTGATAGCCAAGGAATCCTCATTTCTGAATTCTAGTCCTGAAGAACGTCTCCCTGACCAATTCAGTGATTAGTTCTTCAGCATCCTCATCTGCTTCGATAGCAACTAACAGCGCATACGCACCTGCGATGTAACTAACAATTTCATTATTAGTCACGATCGCAGGATGATAAGGCGCATCTATCTGATATACTCTGTCACCGATGGTGACTGTTAAGGTGCCGGAGTTAGTCCCTTCATCTCCATCATAGAAATCAACGTCATCGGTTGAGTCAGTCATGTTAGTCCTACTTATCAGGCCACGAATGGTTAGGTTCGCATACCGTGATGGTATATCCATCCTTCATTTCTATTCTAGAGCACACAGGGTATCCCAAGCTGATAGCACCGAATAACGTTGTTACCTTAAGCCCATCACAGGGGGCAGGAACTTCAATGCGGAAGCTGCTATCTTCACCACCGCGCATGTCCCATACATAACAAAATTTGACCGGAGTCTCAAGCTTATATTCATACGAAGGTAGATACACATCATCGGCATTAGATGACGTAGCAACTAACAAAGACATAACAGTAAGCAATGTCCTATTCACTTATAGCCTCCAATTCTTCAATTCGTGATAGTGCTTCCTCAAACAAATCTTGAATCTCATCAACGATCAGATTTTCCGGAAGGTCCTTCAGAATGTTAAGCATGAGCTCACGAAGTTGAGTTGTGTATTTTGACATTCTCATTTTGCCTTTGCCCGCCTAACAGCATTATCCATATTTGCTTGACTAACAAAGTCAAGTGCGATCTTTCGCATGTCTTCAAGGTGATGTTGTGTTGCAGCAAGTGCTCCTGCGCTGCCTGTGCCTTCTGTGGGCCTTAGCCCAGCGCGCCACAATTCATCCATTAGAAGCTGCGCATTAGTTTCACCGAGTGTGATAGGTGTCGTTAAATATTCACCGACCTCAACTTGTTGGAATGTTATGTTAGTTATTAATGCGCCGGTCTCTCGATCGCGTCCAAATATTTCATACTTTCTTCGGAAGGCTGATCGCTCAACTCTGAATTCAATATCCGCATGCTCACTCATCACCCTTCACCTCTGTCGGCGCGGGAGTAGGTCCCCATATGTGAATCTGTAGGCCGCCTTGCCCATCTATGTACCAGCAATTGTTAGGCCCAGGCAACTTCGCTTCAATCTTCTCTAAGGCAACAGCAATTCGTGTTAGTGCGTCACTCATCGCCCTTCTCCCTACATTCTCAGCTTCAAGACCCAGTAGATGCTAGACAGCTTGGAAGCGATGATCGCAAGCCACGTCCAAATTCCGGCGAGGAGAGCGAGCTTGAAATGGTCCGTTGTGACCGGCACTGTTATCCCTCCTCTCCCGCGCGCTCGGTGGCGGGCTCGATGATTTCGACGCAGCTATGCCTCGCCGGGTACAGGCCTACGTTGGTCCCGTCGATCATGGCTATGGGTCCGGCGTGTTCGAGCTGGCTGATGAACTGGGTCTTTGTTTGTGCCTCACGCTCCAGCGTGCTCGTGGCGCACGCGAAGCAAACCCACTCTCCGCGCGGACCGTACGGGCGCAGGTCGCCGCTAGCCTCACAGTAGATGCACTCCACGCGCTCACTCATCGCCCTTCGCCTCCCCCCGCTCGTCTGCGGGCTCAATGATTTCGACGGTGACGCGGACGCGGGCATACGCCTTGCGGCATTCGTCGCACGAGCAAACCTCGTTCCAAAGCGTCACTCGATCACCGCGCTTCATAGGAAGAGATTGCAACTCCATCCGATCGACGTGCGCCCAAAACTCCACCCGCTCACTCATCGCCCTTCGCCTCCTCTCGTTTGGTCCGACCACTCGATCGTCCCAGCGCGCACCCCTTCGCAGCGGTCGCATTCGCACGTCTCCGGGTAGACGTATGGGACGTAGGGACCAAAGGAAATGCCACATTGCGGGCACCCGCTCGCGGGCAAATCTTGGCGAAGCCTGTGACCGCATTCTGGACAGCGTCCATGGATGTACACCCCGCCATCCCTCTCGTCGCCGATCGCCTCCAGCCGAGCAATGCGCTCCAGTAAGACCGTCAGGAAGTGAGCGACAGGGCTCGATAGGCCATTGGCGCACAGGGACTCGTACGTTTCGTCAAGCTGCTCTTTAGTCATCGCGTCGTCTCCTCCGCCTGCCGCAGCGCGGCGAGAATGCCGGCAGGAGTGCCGTCGCAATTCAAATGTCGAACGTCATCACCGTGCCAGTATGACATGACTCGCGCATTAGAAACTGGATCGCCTAACGCTGCTTCGGACAAGACCGCACAAACCGCCAACCGCTCCGCCTCTGCGCGGGCGGCGCGTTCGGTGGCGAGGTCGTGAATCAATCGAATGTTGTCGCACGCGATGTGCAGGTTGCGTTTGTTATCCGCGTCGATCTGGGCCATCAACTCCGCGCACTTCGCCTCGCTCACAGCGAGCTTGGCGCGTAGCAATTCAACGCACCTAGCATGCCTGTGCGCCGCTCGGTCACCGAGATAGTCAACCGCATCGTCGAGATGAATCGGCAAGAAACATCGGCAGCACTCCATCATCCACCCCCAATCCTTAGTTGCCACGCGAATAACACGAATCAGATCATCATCGCTGCCATCCCAATCATATCTGTGAGCGAAGACTCCAGGTGTGTATTCGATGAACTGGTTGTTCTTAGTCCTGATGATTTTGAAGCGACCACGCCTAACTTGTTCAACTAGCGCCGCGCGGAGTTCAATGACTTCATTCTGAGCCTCGATTAGATCGCACTCATCGCACTGATACTCTGAGTGATTCCGCTCCAAACGAGAGACAGAGCAAACCCTATTAAGCTCACGAATCTCAGCTGCTATTTCACGAGGATGTCTGGGCATGTTAGTTGCCCTCCAGCGCCTTGCGGCAGGCTTGACTCAACTCCGCGTTCATGGGCAAACCCTGGTGCCAAGTGACATCTGCAAAGTGCATCGCAGCCTTCTCGCTGATCTCGATCGTCACCATCTTCGGCGGGGGAGGGATGGGCATCCAGTAACGTCTGCTTGCCGCGATCGGAGACCTAACAACCAAACTGTTGCCATTTGCGTCAAGCACAAGAACATTCTGATCGGGGTCCGGCTCACGCTCTCGTCGGTCGATCCACTTCCATTCGCTCATTTCTTTTCCATTTCATTTGTTAGGTGAAGCACGACGCTAGCAGTATGGGGGTACCACTAGCGCCGTGCTCGTGTGAACTAACATACAGGGATGCGTAAGGCGACTTGCCTACTCATCTTGATGCTAGTTACTCAGCGTCGGCCTGCTCCAGCTCGAATTCAAGATCATCAGCAAATTTCTGGTCATTCTGAAATCCAGAGTCTAGACTCATCTTGCCGATGATCTGACACTGAAGCTCAAAGAAGTTGCTGTGAGGATTCATCAGCCAGAACCGCTTAACATTGTCAATCGTTTCATGTATGAATAGTTTGCGTTCATTCATCATTCGCGAGCTCCTAGTATAGCGTAACTTGTTAGTTGACGCTAGTTTGCGCGGGGGAATTTTGAATAGTAGGCATCGTGCTTAGCACCATCGCACGCGTCTGTGTACTCAGTACCAGTATCGCCGCATATCTTGCAGACTCCCTTCATTGAAGTTGGGCTTAACATGACACAGTCAAGACCAAGATTGCCCATTCGCATAACAGCAAACTCTTTGCGTGTCTTGACTGAGGTGCTAGCAGCGTGATGCTGTAAAACATCACCTAACAAATACTCTTTTATGAAGTTTACTTCAGGCTCACGCTTCAAATTTCGCCTCTTGATCTTACGATGTTTAGCCACGGTGACTCACACTTTCCATTCTCTTCTGTGCGGCACGGGCACTTATGAAGAGCATGATAGTAATTGTTAAGCGCATCGAGATGAAGCTTGTGCGTGATACGCATAGCGACGTTCTGCTTGTAATAGCTGTTAAGCCTGCTCTGCATATCAGGCAACCTATCAACTTGCGCTTCTAAGTGATCTGTCCTTTCTTTGATTCGACATGGTATGCATTTGATGTTAGTTTCACATTCACACATTGCGCTTAACATTTGACTCATTAGTTCATGAGTGATCATCTTTACCACCTAGGGCAAGTAACTTTTCTGCCAACTAACTTACCAACTAGCTTCTCTACATGTTGGACATCAACGATGGCTTTAAGCACCTTATGCTTAGTGCCTTGAGCATAAATAGCTGCGAACCACGTTGAACCTTCAACAGCATCCTGAAGAATATCCTTGTCGAGCTGAGTTAATGCTTCAGGGTCAGGAAGGCAGCGGTGATTAAGAATGTACTTGCGCATGCGATCACAGGCTGCCATCGTTAGTTCCCAATCAGATTCAAGCGTATCACATATAGCATCCGGAACTTCCAAACGATGAACTAACATGTCAACTTGCTCGTCATTCAGCATTTTGCGCCTCCCATTCTGCTCGTGCTTCCTCGCGGCGCTTTTTGCGGTTGGCGATTCTTCGCGCTTTCTTATTACGCGCGCGCGAGACTTCCATGCGAAGACCTGAAGTCATTTTGTGAAGCTCACCCAACGCATACCATCGTTGAACAGTATCCTTGTTCACCACCATCTTGCCTATGCGAATTTGATCCATTGTTAGTTCCTAATTAGTTGTGAGCAACCGCTCGGGCGAGAGTATAGCGTATTACGTTAGTTGACGCTAGTTTTCGTACTTTCTAAACTGATTCGCCTAACGTACTCGGAAATAGGGGCGTGATTACCTAATGTTAGGTATACTCTCGATTGCTAGTTGCCGACTAGCATCACCGTTGAATGGAGGAGGGCGGAGTTGATCACCGCTCTCCTCCAATTCAACTCTCAACTAACAATGACGGTGAAAACTTGGAATTTCTTTCGAATTTCCCTGGCAATATTTGTTATTGCGCCCTCGATGATAAGAGAAGCAGAGCTGGACTAGTACATTGGCACGAAGGTGCTAACCTAACACGTGAACAGATACATGAAGAGTTGCGCGAAGCCAATGAGAGTGGCTTCGGTGTCTTCTTCTGTGTGAATGAGATTGACCGCAATCTCGACCCTAGTCGTATGCGCACCGCGCGTATGATCAAGCGCATTCGCGCGATATGGGCCGACATGGACACCTACGCGGAATCACCGCGTATGGATTGGCCCATTAAGCCTTCCATCATAGTCAACACTTCTCCGGGCAAGTACCACTACTACTGGCTGACTAGCACCACTGAGTTTGAGCAGTGGCGTCAAGTCATGAATGGACTAGCTAATAACTATGCTTCGGATGCTAATGCTCGTGATCTTGTACGTGTGCTGCGCTTACCTGGCTACTATCATCACAAGCATGACCCTTTCCTTAGTTCAGTAGTTCACGATGATGGTCATGTGTATGAATGGGATGAGATACTAGACGCATTCCCTCCTGACATAACAACACCGGTGAGTGTTGCTTCAACTCACGGTGAAAACAAGTCATTCTCAAACTACCAAGATGCGGTCAACTCGATCATCACCGGTGAAAACTTTCACGGTGCGATCATGTGGTTGCTCAATCACTGGGTCAACAAAGGAATGACCGATCCAGCAGAGCTCAAGGACCTGATCAAGAATCAGCTAGCTCGCGCCACAGTTCAGGACGATAGATGGGAAGCACGCAACGAGGATCACTATCTTGATGCCAACGTTCGCGATGCTATTCGATTTGTAGCTGATAATCCGCTAGTTGAAGACATAATAGTTGACGTCCTTGATGTTGAAGAAGAGCAAGTTGAACTCAACTGGCCTCCTGGCCTAATGGGAGATCTGTGTCGTGAAATTTACGCAATGGCTCCGCATCCCAATGAAGAAATTGCCATTCTCGCTGGTTTCACTTTGGTCGCAGGTATCGCTGGGCGCACTTTTAATGTGTTGGGTACTGGCCTTAATCTGTATACTGCCTGTCTCGCTCGCACTGGGATTGGTAAATCAGTTATTAAGGACTCGATTAACATCGCATTGCGTGAAGTAGGTCTGCTTAACAATGGACCTTCATTCATGGGCCCGTCTCGCATAACAGGGCCAAAGGCACTGCTCAATGTACTCAGGGAGCAACCGACAAAAATCCTTGTACTTGAAGAATCAGGCCTGCTATCTGCTTCCAAAGCGGGTGACTCACCCGGCATTACGCGCATGTTATTGGAGTTGTATACATCGTCAGGCAAGAGCCAATGGTATGGTGAAGAAGCGTATTCAAAGAAGGAAGATGGAAGTGGAGCTATTAGGTCGCCTGCGGTTACACTAGCTCATGTTAGTACGCCTGAGAGCTACATCAAGGCGATGCGATCAAAGGATTCGATTAACTCTGGTGATCTCGCGCGTATCTGGACTCTGAGGAGTTTGCGAACTAAGTCATACCTTAACATGTCTAGGCGTAGCACTTTCTCTGAGCCTGTGGCGAAGAGGATCAACCAGTTGTTAGGCATATGTAAGGTCAATCAGTCAACTGAGATGCTAGCTACTCCGCGAATCATCGACATAAGCACTGAACTAATAAACATTGAGGAAGAGAATAAGATTTGGGTTGACCTTGAGAATCGTACTTTCATTACAGATCCCATCAAAGCAGTCATCGCTAGTCGAGCTGCTTTGAAGATTTTGAAAATTGCTTCAGTGGCCAGCGTGTTCAACGACACAGGTGGCAAGGTAGGTGTAGATGAATATGCGTGGGCTAAGAATGCTATCCTCAAAGAATTTTCTGCTATTAACGTTGCTGTGTCACTGGGTAGCTCTGATGATATGTCGGCTGTCATTGAGAACATTGTTATTCCTACTATCACTAAGATCCTCAACTACCATTACAAAGATGTGAAGGCTTGTCCCGCTAAGGTACTCAAAGGCAAGGGCATATTCTCTCGAAGCAACCTAACTAACAGATTGAAGAATCACCTAACAGTCAAAGCTATGGATTCTGATACTCAGAAGAGCACTGTGACTAGAAGTGGCGTTGATAAGGTGATTGACTATCTGCTGAAGAACAACATGATAGTCAAACTAACATTTGATCAGAAGAAGCATCTGGGCGTTTGGCGCGAGAGTAGTGATCTATACAAGATAACATCTGAGTTCAAAATGAATGTTATGCGTGATGATGAGAAGCCTTGATAGGGGTTAGGGGTTTATGTAGGGGTTATTTGGGGGGTTTCGGCGTAAGTAGGCGATTTTAAAGGGAAAACGGGGCTAGGTAGTTAGGGGTTACCAGGGGTACTGCGAATGGGCTGGAGTCACCGTAAAACTGGGGAAAAGCGCCATTGGGCCTGAAAAAATTCGATTTTAAAACTACCTAACACTAAAAACCTAATAAAATTATATAGTTAGATAGGGGTTATGGAAGGGGTTACCAACCACGAAAGTTAGGGGTTACCAGGGGTTATTTGAAAATAACGTTGTTATTTAAAGGTGGTGTTAAGTGGCCAGGATTTTAGACTCTGATGGTAATGAGTTGAGTGGTTTGGACAAGGGTTTGCTGAGTCTGTTAGGCAGCTGCGGTGAACTAACATATCTTGAGCGCAAGACTTTGAAGGAGCTGCTTATGCCACAGTTTCTGGACATTGAGATGGCTATGGGTCATCCAGCAAATGATAGGTTGCGTGAACTAACACAAATGATCAAGGATGCTACACGCATACGCGTCAACAAGCAGAAATTTGGTCGCAAGCTGAAGCCTAACAAGAGGTGACTAACATGGATGATTTGGACAAGATGTTATTCCTGAATCTGCTCTCTTATGACATACATGAGAATGCTAAGTCCAAGGGCTTCTATGATGACGTTGTTAGTTTCCCTCAGTCGATTGCGTTGATCCACTCTGAGTTGTCTGAGGCACTCGAAGCTCACAGGGCTGGCGAACCTGTTGAGCGCATAGCTGAAGAGTTGGCCGATGCTGTTATTCGCATATTTGATACGGCTGCGTATAATCACTACAACGTGGGCAATGCTCTGATCAACAAGATGGAGAAGAACAAGGCAAGGCCGCATAAGCATGGCAAGCGATACTAAGTGCCACGGATGTGATGAGCGAATAACACATAAGGCCAAGGTGATGTTGGTCCGCATAACAACATGGAGTGGATCATACATTCGAAAGTATCATCATAGGTGTGGACTAACAATTATCAATTTCTCAAAGATGAAGATTGAAAACCAAGTGAGGACAATACATTGACTGGTAAGCAAATCGTGTTAGTTGCGTGGCGCATATTAGTTGTTGGTTGGACGTTATGCTTTCTTGCGTGCGTTGGTATTGGCGTGTCAGTAGTGATGGGGACCAAGTGATGGAGAAGAAAGATTTTTGGGATGATTGGTTTAGTGGATTGGCAAGATCATTAGTGTTAGGCAATAATCGCACACCAGATAAAGTCATGTTATGCGAGAAGGTTAATCACATAGCTGATGCTCCTGAGCTGCCTAACTACTATACTGGTGTGTTCGCTCACGATGGAGATTTCCCTGTATGAACAAGCACATACACGCGATAGTTATTGAAACGCGTGATATGCCTGATCTACTTGCGGCACTAGTCATCTATAGGCAAAAGTCTGTTGAGCTCGACATAGATGTTGGTGCAATTGATCGCATACTTAACATGTGTGCGCTTTCAATGGATACAACTGTTGACAAAATCTATGAACATGTGCCTGTGGAGAAATATAAGCGATGAATGCTAGGGCTAAGGGCGCGAATGGTGAACGTGAGTTTTGTGATTGGCTCTATCGCAAGGGGCTGGTGTTAGTTGAGCCTCAGCGCAATCTTGAGCAGGTTAGGTCAGGAGGCATAGATGTAGTGCCTAAGGATCATCCGTTTGCCTATGAAGTCAAGCGCGTTGAGAACATAACTGAACTAACACTTGACAAGTGGTGGCTTAAGGCCAACACAGACTGCCGCAAGTTGAGTGAGGAGCGTGAGCCTGTAGTAGCATATCGCAGAAATAACACCGATTGGACTTTCCTGTTAGGTGTAGAAAAATTGTTAGGTGTGAAGGGAAGTTACGCTATAGTTAAATCGTTAACTTTTATCAGGTACGCGCAAAAGCGTATAGCAGGTTACAGCGATGAGGGTGGTATCTGATTACACTGGAATAACACGCGACTGGTTTCTGGGTGATGACGGTGATATTCACGATCACATCATATCCAGCACCGCTATGCCTAAGGAATTTGATCCACGCAAAGCGCGATTGTTCCTTGAGTATCTTCAGTTGGGCATGACTGAAAGGCAAGCCGCTCTTGAGACGCCAGTTGAACTGAAACTTGTTAAGTCATGGATCGGTGGCTATCGCGGTGGTCCGCCTAACGTCGCAGAGGCATACATAGCCGCGCGCGAGAGGCAGATCCACGCGATGGCTCAAGAGACTATCGACATAGCAGATGGCACTGACCGCCTAACAAGTTTTGCGCTCTCACAGGCAGCAGCGCAGATCGCGAATCCATTCAGGCCTGACGGTCAAGCGCCGCCTACTATCATGGATACGCTCAAGGTCATGTCCAAGAACACTGGTGAGCGTATAGCCGCTAGGCGATGGTATGCTTCCAAGCTGCTTCCTCTCAACTACGGTGATCGACTGAATCTTGAGCATACTGGTGACGCCAAGAAGCCGGTGAGCGTCAATGTTAAGTCACTAACAACAGAGCAGCTTGAGGCGATTGCTAAGCTTGACGAGGAGCTGAAGCGTGGCGGCAGCTCTTGATTACTTGAATGACATCGAGTCAGTCAAGAAAGAACTAGCAGAGCGCAAACTAACACATTTCATTAGGCAGGCTTGGCCTCAGGTTGAGCCGGCATATCAGTATCTTCACAACTGGCATATTGATGTTATGTCAGAGTATCTGGAAGCTGTTAGGCACAGTCAGATACAGCAGCTGATTATCAACATACCTCCTCGATGTATGAAGAGCATCGAGTGCGCTGTTATGTTTCCCGCTTGGTGCTGGACTAACACGCCATCTGATAAGTTCGTGTTTGCTAGCTATGCCCAAAACCTCTCTGTCCGCGATAGCATGAAGATGCGTCGCCTAATAAAGTCAGATTGGTATCAGTCGCGTTGGCCGATGTCTTTGTTAGGTGACTCTGATAACAAGATGAAGTTTGAGAATGAGCATACTGGCTATCGTATAGCTACATCCGTTGGCGGCGTCGGCACAGGCGAGGGTGGTGACTATGTCTTCGCTGATGATCCGCATAACGTAGTTGAAGGTGAATCTGACGCTAAGCGTGAGGATGTTTTGCTTTGGTGGGATGAGTCCATGTCATCGCGGCTTAACAATCCGAAGACAGGCCGCCGCGTAGTAATCATGCAGCGAGTCCACCAGAATGACTTAGTAGGCCATCTGCTAGAGCAAGGCGGATGGGTCCATCTTTGCCTACCTATGGAGTTTGGTCTTGGACCTACAGTTCATGATATGAAGGTGGTTAGTCCGCCATCTTCTATACATACGCGCGACCCGCGTACGCGCGAGGGTGAACTGCTTTGGCCTGAGCGTATAGGTGACGCTGAACTAACACGCCTCAAAACTAACATGGGAACATACGCATACGCTGGTCAGATGAATCAGAATCCGACACCGCGCAAGGGTGCTATGTTCGATGTTGATAAGATCGAGATGCGCACTAGCCCCAGTGCTCCGATCAAGCGCGTTGTTAGGTGCTGGGACAAGGCAGGCACAGAAGGCGCTGGCGCTCGCACAGCAGGTGTGAAGATGGCGCTGCTAGAAAACAAGCGCATTTGTATCATGGACTCCAAGATAGGCCAATGGGAAGCGGCCAAGCGCAATCGCATAATGAAGAACACTGCTGTATCAGACGGCAAGCAAGTCAAGATTTACATCGAGCAGGAAGGTGGATCTGGCGGCAAAGAGTCTGCTGAGAATAGCGTGAAAGAGTTAGTTGGGTTCTATGCTTATGCTGAAGTGCCCAAGGGTGATAAGGAATGGCGAGCTGAGCCGTTTGTTATTCAGATTGACGCCAATAACGTCGAGATGTTAGTTGGTGATTGGAATGAAGAGTATCTCAATGAGCTTAGAAAGTTTCCCAATGGAACCTTTAAGGACCAGACGGATGCTAGCGCATTGTGTGTGAAGAAACTAACAGATAGAACCAACCGTGTGCTTTCTTAAAGGACTAACAAATGGCATTCTGGAATCGCTGGTTCCGACGAAATGATCAGATCGAAGTTAAGACCATTGGCGCCATTGGCGATCCCATCCGCAAATTCCTTTTGTATGGAGCTATGGAGGGCGCCTCAACTCCAAGTGCCTCACTTGAGTTGTATAAGGCAAGCACGGCAGTCTCAATCCCTGTTAATCGCATAGCTGAGTTATTCAGCACACTTGAGCCAGTGTTAGTTGTAGATGGCAAGAAGATTGCTAAGCACCCGTTGTTAAGTCTGCTCAAGAGTCCTTGCCCTGAATTCTCTCAGGAGCTTTTCTTTCAAGCGCTTGCTACATACTATCTTGCCACTGGTGAATGCTTTGTTATGTCTGTGGGGAATGTGAACACGGCACCGAAGCAGCTGTATCCTATTAGTCCAGCGTGCGTCAACCACAACACTTCAGCAGGTATGATCAAGGACTTCACCGTCACAGGCGACTACTATCCATGCCGATACAATAACATGGCTGGCCGTTATCTCGATGATCTGAACTTCAAAGAGCTCATACACATCCGCAATTTCAACCCTGATAATAGCAGCGCGTTGCGCGGGATGAGCAAGTTAGTTCAGGCTAGTAATGCCGCGCGTCAGCAGCTGTTAGGTGTTAAGCACAATCTGTCCATCCTTGAGAATGGCGGTAAGCTTTCATTAGTTTTCCACTTTGAGAACGTGATGGATGATGACGATTATCAGTCTGTTAAGCGCAGGATCGAGGATGAATTCACCGGCAATAAGAAGGGTGGCGTGCTAGTTACATCTGGTGGTCAACTCAAGGTTGAATCACCTATGATGAGTAACCAGGATATGGATTGGTCGAATGCTCAGCGAATATCGAATGAAACTCTGCTTCTTACTTACAATCTGCCTCTATCCTTATTTTCGCTTCAAGCGTCTACTTTTGACAATTATCACACGGCGCTGACAGCCATCTATGACGATGCTGTTATTCCGCTAAGCAAGATCATCTATGGTCACTTATCTCGATTATTCTTCAAGCGGTTCAATATAGATGAGAGCACCGAACTAACATTTGATCATGATAAGGTCACTGCGCTTGTTATGCGTCGCAACAATGAGGTCAAGTTGCGCAAGGACATCGGGATTGAGACTGATAATGAGCTGCGTGGCATGTTAGGCCGTGAGGCTTATGCCGGTGGTGATATTATGTACAAGCCTAGCAGTGAGATTCCTATCGGCACTGATATTCTGACTAAGGATGATGACATAACAATCCTGCCTGATGAGGAAGTTGATGAAACGGAATAATTCAGCTCGTGTTGCGCTTAATAAAAAGCTCAAGCTTGAGCGAGTTATTTTCACTGATGTTAGGTCTGAATTTGATAGACTTTCAAAAAAGAAAGTGACTGTGAATGCTATCAAATCTGCGACTACTAACATTGAAGGCATTCTGTATGACCATTATTTGAGAACTAACAAAGTATTTGGCTCTGATTATCGTGATCGCAATCGCATACGTTACATCTCATCACAGATATTCCGAAGTGCTGAGGCTGAATTTGCTGAGCATGCTGCTATTCAATCAGAGATAATCACCAAGACTAGTGTTAGGCAGTTGAAGAAGGTGAGAGCAATTGCCGCTTCCAAGATAGATGCCTACAAGCAAATTGATCCAAGCATAACAGTTAATCGGCTAGCAAATGATTTATTTGATGCTTCATTGAAGCGACGAATAGGCTCAATATCGACATATGAAACGCAATGGGCAGCTGAGTTTTCTAAAGCGAATGAAGTTGAGCATGTTAGGTCATTATCAAATAAAGTAGGCGCAAAAAGATGGGATTCTGTTGGTGATGATCTAATGCGAGATTGGCATGCCGATGCGGACTCACAAATTGTCAGTATTGATGAGCCTTTCGATGTTAATGATGAAGAACTCATGTATCCTGGTGACACATCATTAGGCGCTACAGCATCTAACATTGCTAATTGCCGATGTTCTGCAAATTACGATATTAGTTTTGATGCGCTATCCAGCTTGTGAAAATTTTCCTAGCGTGATTTTTTAGGTTTTCTAATCTTCCGTTAATAGGCGGTTACCAATGCGTTTAGAATGTGGCTTGTTCAGCGGACGCATCATTGAGACGAAGAGTGTTGATATCAACGGCGTGTCCGTTGGTGTCGTCGCCGGCTACATAGCTAGTTGGTCACCTGATGCTCACGATGGACGCTATGGTGTTAAGGATCAGATAGTCAAGGGTGCCTATACCAAGTCCATTCAGGAGCACAAGGCGCGGAATAACAGGCAGGTGCGGCTGAAGGATCAGCACTCGCGTGTTATTGGCGGCTTCCCGATCGAGACTGTGAAGGAAGACAACGTTGGTCTGTATGGCATTGGCCATATCAACCTTGAGACTCAGTTAGGCAGAGAAGCATACGCGCTCGCGCGGCAGGGCGTGTTAGTTGACTTCTCTGTGGGCCATATTGTTATTCAGGAGCGCATTGAAGAGGGAAAGCGCAAGATCATCGAGGCTGAGCTGTTTGAAGGCTCAATCGTAGATGAGCCTAAGAACCAGCGCGCGCGAATAACAGAAGTGAAGTCTGCTACGTCAAATCTTGAGGTGCTTACTGATAGCAACTACAAGTGGGATGAGAGCGCCGCGCTCGCGCGCGTAATGGAGATGAAATACGCTGATGGTAACGCTGCGGAAGCTTTCATCGGTGGTCGACTAATAGCTGACTTCATTGATGGTCGGCTTCGTGTTATTCCAGAGGCGCTGCGGATTGTCGCGAGCGAAGTCAAGAGCAAGAGTGAACAGTTAGCTGTAGAGCGATACTTTGCCAAGTTAGGTGAGCCGTCACCTTTTGAAGAGAAGATGTTCTACACGCTGGATGATGTTAAGGGATTGTCTCGCATGGAGCTGAAAGAGCTGTTCACTGCGAGCGGAATATTCAGCAACGGTGCTGTTCGCGCCATCGTTGCTAGAATGAGTGATGATGTTAGTTCTCACGATGAGGCAGAGTTGAGCAATTTGATAGAGAATATTCGCTCTGCGGCCCGCAACTTAAAATAACAGATGAGGTAAAGTAGAAATGGCCGAGATTACTATGAAGGAAGTCAAGGAGGCTTTTGATGAATTTCAGAAGTCGCTTGATAGCAAGTATGTCGACCACGCCAAGATTGAGCGTCTCAATGGCGTGTTCGATAAGTATGAGGAAAAGAACCAGGCGTTAGTTGCCGCCCAGCAGCAGATTCTCTCACATGAGACTAGCATCAAGAAGCTCCGTGAGGAGTTTGAAGCTAAGGGCATGGAGGCTGTCAAGCTTCGTGAGCAGCTCGACCAGATCGAGATTGCTTTCGCTAAGCAGACGACCAAGGCTGATGTTAATTGGCGTGATCGACCTGAGACAAAGTCATACGAAAATTACATCCGCACTGGTGAGATCGACATCAAGACTCTCCGCACAGACACTGCCACAGAGGGTGGCGTGTTAGTTACTGATGAGATGGAGAACATGATCGTCAAGCGGATTACGGAAATTGATCCGATCCGCACGATTGCTCGTGTTCGCCCGATTGCTAGCAAGAGTCTTAACATCCCCACGCGAACTAGCATTCCGGTTGCTACGTATGAGGGTGAAGGTGCTCAGAATAGCAACAGCCAGTCTGCTTACGGCTCAGAGACTCTCACTGCTTATCGCTTGACGCATAACATTCCGATCACGCGTGATATGTTAATGGATGCGTCGTTTGATATGGAGCGAGAGATCTTAAATGATTCGGCAGAGGCGTTTGCTTATGGTGAGGGCAACAACTTCGTTGCTGGCACCGGGTTCAAGCAGCCTTACGGCTTCATCAATGACCCGGATGTTCTTGCTTCGTTCGTTGCCTCAACATCTGGCACTGCTGGCACGCTGCTTCCTGAGGATCTGTTCAAGCTTCAGGGTCAGCTCAAGCAGGGCTATAACGGCACGTTCGTTCTCAACCGACGGACGCTTGCTGCTATTCGCTCGCTGCGCGCTGGCTCTGGTTTCGCTGCGGCTGATGGCGCTGGCTCCTTCATGTGGCAGCCTAGCTTCACCAACGGCGGCATGGCTACTCTTGCTGGGGATCCTTATGTGCTCTCCAACTCGATGCCTGATATTGCGAGCAACGCCTATCCGATTGCGTATGGTGACTTCCGAGCTGGATACCTGATCGTTGATCGAACAGCTGTTGAAGTTATTCGTGATGACTTCACTCAGAAGCGTTTGGCTATCGTGGAGTTCACCATTCACCGCTGGAACACCGGCAAGGTCATCTTAGCTGAGGCTATCAAGCTCCTCAAGCTGGACGCCTGATAGTAAGGAGTGAACTAACATGGCTGAATATGATATGAAGTCTCTTGTTAAGGTTGTGCCTGCGATTAACCCTGCGTCAGCTGCTGACATCTCTGATGGTGCTAGCATCGACACGCGCGGTTATGAGTCTGTGACGTTTATCGTTCAGACTGGTGCCATTGGTGCTGGTACGGTCGGGTTCAAGATTCAGCACGCTGATGACAATGGATCGGGTGCGCCAGGTACATTTGCTGATATCGTTGCTGCTGATGACCTGATCGGATCATATCCTGCGGCGGTCGCGACCACAGACAATAACAAGACATTCTGGTTTGGTTATCGCGGCAAGAAGCGGTGGGTGCGTCTCCAGAACATTGAGACTGCTACATGGACGACTGCTATCCATGGTGCGTCTTGTGTTCTTGCTAATCCGAAGCGCGTTCCTACTGCCTAAGTGATTGAAGGGGCGTGTTAGGCTACAACCCCTTGGTGCCTAGCACGCCTCTTCTTTCCTTGCTGGAGATGTTATGGCTGACAAGTCCACTGAAATGAAGATCGTACGATTATTTGATGTGAATGCTTTTACAAATCCGCCTACATCTGTTGCTATAGATAGGCTTGGATTTGAGTCACTTACCATTCTACTCTCACTTAGCACAGGCGTGTTCATCGGTGGAACCGGAACGGCTACGCTTAAGCACGGTGATACTAGTGTCGTTGCGAACATGACTGATGTTCCTGCCAGTGAGTACTTTGGTTCTACGTTAGGCGCATTAGTTCCTGCTGATGCTGGCAAGGACTACAAAGTTAGTTATCGCGGAAGCAAGCGCTATGTGTCGCTGGTCATCACAGAAGATACAGCATGGACATCATGGCTCATGTCAGGATATGGCCTCTTGTCTGATCCTATTAAGCTGCCGATAGCGTAAAGGAATTGTCATGAAGCGAGTTGTTAGTCACGTCAATGAGCGATGGGCTGATGAAAAGTTTCCTGCCAAACCGCAGGTTGAACTGAAAGTCGGAGTTGAGTTTGATCTGGATGATCACTTTGCTGATTTGTTAGTTTCTATAGGCAAGGCTAAGCATGTTTCTCTCACGGATCAAGATAATAGTGATTCTGCTGAGGTTCCTGCTAAGCCTGTTGGGAACCCTGTTAGTCCTGGCCTTAAGAAAGGTATTTTCAAGAAATGACTAGGTATGAAGATGAAGAAGTTGGTGATAATCCTCTGAGTATTGCTTTTGTTAAGTCATACCTCAAGATTGACACTGATGATGACGATCTCATACTTCAGGCAATTATAGATTCAGTTGTTAGTTTTGCAGAGGCAATGACTCATAGAAGTCTGCGGATGAAGACTATCTTAGCATACCCTGAATCATTTTGTGATAAGCTTGAGCTGCGGCGCAAAGATGTAGAGTCAATAGTTGATATTAAATACATCTACGGCGGCACTGAGTATTTGCTCGATGAGGCAAGTTATTGGTTGAAGCGAGAGACAATATCTAGCTATCTCATGTTAAGTGATGGCCATACCTGGCCTAACATTGACCGTGAAGACTCAATTCAGATCCGATTCACAGTTTCCGCTGATGCTAAGCTGCCTCAGATATCAATTCAGATGCTTAAGCAGATTGCTAATTTATATGAGAATCGAGGAGATGATATCATTTCGCCGGAATCTAATGCGAATGATATCAACTGGTATCGGAACTTTCAGCTGCCTAACTTTTGACGATATGCCTATCACCGGGGCAGAAAGGGACTAACAGCAGTTTACTCGCTTGCTGCTGTTAGTCCTAACCTATTATGCAGAAGAATAAGATTAGTCATCGTGGAGCTAAGTTAGGCGATATGCGGCATCGCATATACCTTCATGAGCGACTAATAACTTCTCCTGCCTTTGGCTCTATAGATTTTGATGAAGAGTTCATTGGTGATCCGAAGTGGGCTGCCATAGAGACATTAGGCGGAAAAATTACGTTCGATGATGTCGGAACTGAGCAGATAGCTACTCACGCAGTTTACATTCGCTTCTGTGATGTTAGTTCGCAGAACTTCATACAGGTCAGCGATGGTCGTCGCTTTCGAATATTACAATCTGAAGACTACGATGAGCGTCACGAGTATGTTAAGCTGATCTGTACTGATCGCGGATTGAATGAGGCGTCGAAAGCATGAGAGTCCAAATAACAATGGACGGACCTTCACAGAAGACTATAGCTTTCATAGAGAACTTCTCTGAAAACACGAGGCAAGCTATTAGGCAAACCTTTTTCAGAATGGGTCGTGACCTCAAAAAGAAAACCAGAGCTGCCATAAATGATAGGGCTAGCAAGACTGGCAATTGGTATCGTGTCTATCGTGGCGCGGGTGGTCGTAAGCTGAAGAAGGCAAGATGGCATCAAGCTAGCGCACCTGGACAAACTCACGCAAACTTAACAGGCATACTGCGCGACTCATTAGGCTGGATGACTCACGGCACAGATCACTTGGAATTTGGTTACGGCTTAACACGTGAGGCGCCGGTGTACGCGCATAGGATAGAATATGGCGGCACTGATAGTCGCGGTGTGTATATTGCGCCTAGACCTTCACTTCAGAATGCGGTGAATGATGTTAAGTTTGAGACTTACTTTGATGAGGCTTTGAGAAAACTTGAAGGCAAGTGACGTAGCAATAAAGCTCATGTCTGAGATACACAATCACACTGATCTATTCAGTGATGTATTGAATGTTGTATCCATGAATAATGATTCTGGCTATTGCAACGTAATAACAGATGGTCCTCATAAGATGGTTTCAGGAGAGCAGTTTTTCATATCAGGATCTGACTTTCCTATTGACATAACAACGCTTGATAGAACTGGCATAGTTGGTACGTTAGTAACTAACGAGGATCATGACTTAACACTGAAGATTACACCGACAATAACAATTGAAGGGGCTTCATCTGCTACGTTCAATGGAACGTTCAATGTAACTGATATACCTAACAGGCGCACGATACGATTTGTTATGCTTGACTCGGGCGCTACGTCCGCCACAGGAGCAAGGCTAAAACTATCACGCAGAAAGCGATCTCAGCTGAATGGTACTTACAAAGTTGCCTATCGAATAAGTGATACAGAATTCACATTCGAGAGCGGCAGCAACATTGTTATGTCATCTTCAGTCGGAAAAGTTAAAACGAAATTGCGTGTTAGTGCCTCTGCTAGTGTTGAACGAGCGGTTGATTCATATACGAAACAAGAGCTTGATAAGTGTTATGCCTTTGCGGTGTTAGGCGATACTCGCGCCTCACAGAGCAGAGATACTCAAAATGATTTGGTTTCGGATATAGGCAAAAGCAATTACTATCGACAAATCATAACTGAATCGGTGACAGTAGTTGTAATTGGGAATACGAAAGATGATATTGCCGCGCGTCGTATGCGCGATAGCATGGTTGATCTATTAGTTGCCATAACAAGGTCCATAGCATTTTACCAGTTCCCGACTAACTTTCACATCAGCCGAAGCAGCCCTCTTTCTTTTGTTAGTCACGGAACTAGAACATACAATGGGGTTTTGTACGTTCACGAATTCATATTTGAGTCGTCTATCGACATGTTATTCCAAGATACTGTTATGTATGATGATGACGTGGCTATGCGTGGAATTGATATGACGCTTGAACCTGATATAGATGGCACCGGCTTCTTACAAACGACTATCAATTTGGATACTGAGGAACTATGAGCAAGATTCGCATAACAACTGACTATCTAGTTGGCTATCGCCGCGATCAGATAGTTGATCTTAGTCTATTTGATAACACTCCTATGGAGCAGTTTTGGCGGGATCGCTTGCGCGAGAATGATGGCATTTGCGAACTTGTAGTTGAGACTAACACCACTCAAGAGGTTGATGAATAATGGGCAATGAAGTTTTACAGCCTAAGGTTTCACTTAGCATTGTCAGCGCTGATCTTGCTGTTGATAATGCTCCGCAGTCAGTCCTACTTGTGGGGATAAAGAATGATGCGGGCACGGCTACCAGTTCTGCGTTAGTTGAGAATATCGCTAATGATGGATCTGAGAATACGCTGTTTGGCAAGAATAGCCAGATTGCTGCTATGGTGCGTGCATTTAAGGCTATCGCCCCTAATGTTAGGTTAGATGCTATTCCTCTGAATGCTAATTCAAGCGGTAGTCTGCCTACATTTACTATGACCTTCACAGGATCTGTTGCTGTTGAGCGCGGATCCGTTAATGTAATAGTCGGAAGCAAACGCAATAACAGCTATACGGTCGCAGTTGCTATTGGCGACACCCCCACGACTATCGCAACTAACGTCGCTGCTGCTATCAACGCTGACACTTTCTGTATGTATACAGCTACATCATTAGTTGGTGCTGTCACGATAACATGTATACATAAGGGGACGGCTGGAAATAATGGCCCCATAAGCGCTGTGTTAGTCGGCAAACACTATGGCATGATATCAGGCATCGCAGTATCAATAGGCGCTGTGTATGGCAGTACTGATCCTACTGCCGCAGCTAGCTCTGCTATTTTCGATGTGGTTCAGAATCGAAGATATCAGGGCTTAGTATGGGCAGCATCACCTAACAACAGTGTGCCGGCTGTTTGGCTTGATAGCCGATTCAATGCCAATAACCGAATCCTTGATGGCGTTGCTTTCGCCTACGTTGTTGATAGCTATGCTAATTGCTTATCTGCTCTTGGCTTAACTAACTTCAAATCATTGGTGCTGTTTGTCGATAAGCTGAATAGCGTTCCTGGCTATACTGGGACGTCTGGTCAAGAGCCTATGCATACTGTTATTGCTTCTTTTGCTGCTCTTCGAGCATTGAGGTTGACTGATGGTGCTGCTATTAGCCAGTACCTAACAAGCAAGGCATCTAGCGATCAGTTCGGCGGCGCAGCCCTTGCTTCACTTCCTTATTTCAATAGCACTATTCCTACGCTTTCAGTTCCGTTTCCTGGAACTGGCTTCACAGACTCTGAGATTACTACCCTTGAGGCGCAAGGTGGTTCAGTTATAGGATCAAACTCTGTCGGCACGAATGTGCTAGTTGGTGCTGTTTCTACTACATACAAGACTGATCCTGCTGGTAATCCTGACATATCATTCAAGTATCTCAACTATGTCGACACGATGAGCAACGTCCGTGAATACTTCTTCAACAATTATAAGAAGCGTTTTGCTCAGTCTCGCCTAACAGAAGGTACAGTTCAGCGTGGCCGTGACATGGTTAACAAGGCCATGTTTGAGGCTTATACTGATCAGCTCTATGGTGATCTTGCCGGCCCGGATTTTGTGCTTACGCAAGATGGTGAAGCGGCTATCAAATTCTTCAAAAAGAATCGGATTGTCGATCTTGATTTGGCCACCGGCACTGTTACTGTGAACATGTTAGTTCCGATTGTTACTCAGGTGAGGAACATAATCGGCACTGTTAAGATTGCGTTCAGCACTGAGGGTTAATCATGATTCAGCTTAGCGATGCGATGTTCATTGTCAATGATGAGCCCATTGTCACTATACCTAACAGCATTGCTTTTAGTGAGGGGTTAGGTGAGCAGACTATGAAGGCAGGGTCCGTTGGCGGCGGCAAAGTAGAGCCGATTTATGCTAACGACCTTCAGTCTAATTTTAGCATGGTCAAGTGCGAGATTCCTTCAACTCCTGAGAATATCGACTTAGCTCGAACATGGAAGTTGAATCGGAATAACAATGTCGTCCAGATAATCGGCGAGACTCTGGAAGGAACGGTCACGCGCGTATTTGCGCGCGCGGCATTAACTAACAACTATGAAGTTGGCATTGGTTCTGATGCTTCTATTCCGATTGAATTTAAGAGCATGCCCGCTGTCTAAAGAAAGGTGATTACCGGTGAAATCATTTACATTCGATCTTAGTGAGCCGCTTGAGTATTCGCGCAATGGCGAGGTAGTGTTAGGCGAGAAGATTGTTCTGTATGCGCCTAAGCCTGCTCAGCGAAAGAAAGCGATGAAGCTGAAGCAGACTTTCTTTCAGTCACTGCCGAAGGGTGATGGGTCAGCTCAGCAGAATAACAAAGAGAAGGAGTCGGAAGAAATTGAAGGGCACATGGTGTTATTCATCGTGGCTCAATCAGATGCTGACTACGCTGAGTTCATCGAGACTGGCCGCTCCCTTATCTGCGATAGGAATGCTAAAATCGATGATGCTGAGTACTTAACAACATTCACGATGGACAAGATTGACCTTGATGAAATGGAGAATATGGTAGGTCAGTACGTCGCAAATTTTATCGTGAGATCTGCTTTGAAGGCACTTGGGAATGGCTAGTTCGTGAAGCAGTAAGTATGGTGGCGGTGCTTGAGGGAAGCAGCTACACAGAACTAATGAACCTTCCAATGGATGAGTTCTTTGAAGTTAGGTCTGTGGTGATGGACATAGCAAACGAGCGTAAGAAGGCGATGAATAAGCATGGTTAAAGCAGTAACTATCAACATTCGCGCCACAGATAGCTTCTCTCACATCGTCGAGCCTATTAGGCGAAAGATTCAGGGGTTAGTTACTCAACTTGAGAAGTTCAATACTAAGCAGGCTGAGTTTTCATCGCGAGCCAAGCAACTCGGCAAAGACTCTTATGATTTCGCAAATAGGATGAAGTGGGTCTCTGCTGCTGTATTAGGTGCTGGTTTTGCGGCGCTTAAGGCAGCCGGTGATTATGAAGAGTTGTCTATTAGGTTTGAGATCCTTACTGGAAATGCCAAAACCGCAGTCAAACTGCTCGATGATGTTAGGTCATTTGCTCTTGATGCTGGGCCGTTCTCTGAAGTTGAAATAACAGATGCTGCCAAGGCACTGCTCAACTACAAGGTTGCGGCTGATCAGGTCATACCTTCACTTCAGATGCTAGCAACTAACGCTGCTGGTGCAGATATTCCGCTGTCTTCAGTTACAGATGCTTTTGGTCGTATGTCTAGGTCTGGATTTGGCAATGCTAGATCATTGATGGCGCTTCGCAAACTCGGCCTAACAGCGATGCTGTCAGAGCGCCTTGGTTATGATCAAGCTACGATTACAAAGAACATAGACAAGATTCCTTTCCCTGTTATTCAAGAGGTCATGATAGATAAGGCCAGGACCTATGGTGATCTTCTCGCACGAATAGACAAAACGACATGGGACATGTTAGGCGATACAAAGACACTGTCTGTTCGTGCTGCTGAGAAGCTAGGCATCGTCATTGATAAGTACAGCGGCATAAATAGTGCTGTTAGTAAGCTGAATGAGAATATTGAGAAGACGCTGCCTAAGATAGAGAAATTTGCTGAGCAACACCCTGGTGTTGTTAAGTTTGGATTAGCAGTTGCCGGTATAGCAATTGCGCTTCCTGTTCTTGCTGTTGCGTTTGCCGGCATAGCCTACACAGTCGGGCTTGTTGCTGGCGTAGCAACTGGCTGGTGGATATTGGTTGCCATTGCTGGATTGATATACACTAAGTGGGAAAGTGTTAAGTCAATATGGGAGTGGTTCGTTAGCAATGCCAAAACATTGGGCGGAATTTTCGGAATAGGCGGACAGGGCGATCGCAACACTGCTTACCAAGCAGAAGCCCAAGAAACTGTTGCTAAGAAAGCAGCAGAGGGCTATGGCAAATTGCCCATACCTAATGCCAGTGTAACAATCGGATTGGCACCTGGACTAACAGGTCAGCTGACTGGCTCTAAAAAAGGTGAGTGGCTGGACACAAAACTGAATACTGGCGTCTATATGGGTGCTAGATGACTGGTTATGAATACTTAGGAAAGCTGTCATACAAGAATGTCGAGATGATATTTGTTAGTTCAAATATCGCTGGCGGCAAGAAGACAGCCACACAAGAGTATATCAACTCAGACTTACAACTTATCGAAGAGTTAGGTCTCAAGCCTAGATCATTTTCAGTTACTGCCTATGTTGCGTTAGTCGGCGAAGAGACTGACTATGTATCTAAGGTGACAAATATCCTTGCTACCCTTGAGTCTCCAGGCTATGGCGTACTAGTTCATCCGATACACGGCATAGTAACTAACGTCATATGTCTTGGTTATGGTCTTAATGAAACAACTGATGAAATAGGCGTTGGACTATTACAGATTGAGTTCGGCATAAGCAATGTTCAATCTGGAGCTATTGAAGCTGAGCTAACACCTGCTGCGTTGGTGCAAACTAACAAAGAGGTGATGAGCAAATCATCTGACTTAATATCTGGAAAGTTTAGTGCCAATACTCGGCTTCTTGGCGTCTATGATTCTGCTAAGAGCAAGCTCGTTAGTCTCGGTGAAAAGTTCAACTCATCTGTTAAGTTTTCTGTGAAGGCTGCGGATGATGCTACTAAGGCCATAACAAATCCTACTGATAAACTGTCTAACACCATTGCTGATTTTCAGGCTGGTGTTGTTAGTTTAGCATCCAACCCAATTGAGTTGGCAGCATCTATAACTAACGTTTTCAATACCATAAATGGAACGCTCGCCACAGCCGCATCCGCTTTTGAGGTTTACCGAAATTTCTTTGGCTTCGGATGGGCCGAAGACATAGAGCTGAGATTTGATACGATTGCGAACAGGACTAAGAATAACAACAATCGCTTGATGAATGATTCCATCAATGCGATTGCTTTGTCCGGCGCCTATCGTTTTGCCGCACAGAAGGGTTACAAGACCACTGATGAGATAGATGCTGACATCGCATTGCTTGAGGCTCAGCTAAAGGCAATTGAGTCGCGACCTAACATAGACAGTGATTTGCTTGCTTCAGTTTGGGATGTTAGGGAAACTGCTAATGACATCTTTGCGCGCGCGCGCCTTAATGCTAGTGCCATCATAAGTATAGATGTGGAACTAACATCAGCTAGAGCACTTTCATACTTGTACTATGGTGATGATGAGAGTGCGGTTGATCTTGCTAAGTTGAACTCTGGCAATGGCCTTTTTCTTGATGGGCCTACTAAGATATTCACCAAATGAAAATAGAAGTCAAGGGCAAGCAGTATTATGGCTTCACTTCTGCTACGGCAATCGTGAAGATAGATTCTCTATGTAATAGCTTCTCATTTGCTTCCGGTCCTGGTGAAAGCTTAACAATTCCATTCAGTCGCGGTGATGAGTGCATAATATATGCCGATGGTGAGCAAGTAGTCAAAGGTTATGTTGAAATAATATCTGGATCTGGCAGTAGCAACAGTCATGTTATAGACATAACAGGTCGAGATAGATGTAGTGATATAGTTGATTCATCACTGAATGCGATGAAAGATATTAGGCCGCCGATTAGCTTCAAACAGATAGTTGAAATCATTGTTAGTTCTATAGGTTCAGACCTTGATGTTATAGACTATACAGACGTTAGGTTTGATAAGGCTGAAGACCTAATATCTCCTGAGCGTGGCGATAATGCATTCCAATTTCTTGAGAAGTTAGCAAGGAAGAAGAACGTCATACTGAGCTCAAACTCTGACGGTGATGTTGTTATTCAGAACTCAATAGGCAAATACGTTGATGCTATCATCTTAAACTCAAAAGGCAATCCGAATAACAACGTCATACAGTATAGCTTTAGCTACGATGATACAGGCCGATTCAATCGCTATGAAGTTGTTGGCAATCAGAACATCAATGTTATTTCAAATCTAGGATCAAGCATCCCTCGCAAAGTCGTGAACCAGCGCGGATTTGTAATTGATAGCCGAATCCGTGAAGGTCGACAGTTTGTTCTAGCAACTGAGAATCCAGGGTCCTCTTCACTTATGGAGAGCAGAGCTAGTTGGGAGCTCAACATAAGGCGCGCGAGAAGCCGCACATACAATGCTGTTGTTAGTGGATTCAGGAACCAATCTGGTGAGCTTTGGTCAACTAATACATTAGTCAGGGTGCTGGATGAGCATGCTCAGATAGATGACATAATGCTCATCAATAGTGTGATATACCGAATGGAAGGATCAGGCAGGACGTGTGAGGTTGGACTTGTTAATCGCGATGCTTATACGCTGTCTCAAGCTGAGATTGACCTAGCAAATAAGTCAGTTGAAGATGCGTTTGTTATCGGCCCTGCTCCGAAATCATACACTGATAAATATCGGAGATAATGTGAAGATCGGAGTTGTAGCTACACCGGGTAATGATTCCAAGCAGCTACCTTCAAATGGTGTTAGTTACCATGGCAAGGAAGGTGATGCTGTCCCGTGGTACCCTTATGGACTTCATGCTGTTGCCGAGGAGCAAAGCTACGTACTTATCATAAGCGTTAATGGCAACAGTGAGGAGCGTATCTGTATCCCAACTAGCATGTTGAAGCGGCCTGCGTTAGTTCCTGGTGAAGTGGCTCTGTTTCATCCTCCCACCGGCACTTTGATAAAGCTGGATAATGCCGGCAATGTACAGATAGAAGCCAAAGGTGAGGTTCAAGTTACAAGTCCTACGTTAGTCAAAATAACAACTCCACTAGTTGAGATAGAAGGTGATTTAGATGTTAGTGGTAACGTAGGCATAGGCATTGACTTGTTAGTAACTGGCGAGACTACGCTCACAGATGATGTGACTATTGTTAGTGAAGAAGTGACATCTGGCGGCATATATATAGGTAGCCGCCATGAACATCCTGAAAATACTGGTGATGGCTTCACTGAAGGTCCGGTGGATAATGGCTAAGCAAGATGTGAAACTAACCGACTATGGCAACTACTATGATTTTAGCTTAACAGATGAAGGTGATATAGAAACTGAAGACTCATTTGAGGCATCAATCATTGTTAGTTTATTAGTTGACAAAAGAGCCAATGCCAATGAGGTGCCTATCCCTAGTGATAGGCGCGGTTGGATAGGAAGCATCGGCGAGTCTCACATAATAGGATCCAAGCTTTGGCTTTACAGCCAATCAAGAGCCATTGACTCTAGTTTGCTTTCTATCCGCAATGAAGTTATGGATGCGTGTAAACATTTTGTAGAGGATTCATTAGTCAAGAATATAACTGCTGATGCTGAATTTTTAGATGGTAGGCTATTAGTCACGCTTAGCATTTTAAGATTTACCAGCAAAGTTGACTATCGACACTATGAACTATGGGATAATACGGGTGAATAACAGTGCCGATTAACATACCTGATAGCTCCAGTGTCGTAAAGAATCGAGTCAAGGCTTCGATTCAATCATACTTATCCAATGCCAATCCATTCCTTAAGGGTAGCTGGTTAGGCGCACTTGCTGATAGTTTTTCTGAGCGCATCTATGATTTCTATTATGCCATAGTTGCTGGTATAGATGAGGTGTTTCCTGACACAACGATAGAAAACCTTGAGCGATGGGGCTCATTCTACAACCTGTCACCTAATGCTGCTAGTGGAGCTACTGGCTATGTTGTTTTCCAAAGCACTAACACTGCCGCTGACGATCCTGTTAATGTTGGTCAGGTTTTTGTCGATTCCAATGGCAACACATACAAAGCGATTGAATTTGCTCAAGCTCTTTTCGATACTTGTAATGCTAGTTCACTAACACGATCAGGCACTGTAGCTACATACGTTGGCGACAAGGACCACTTTCTTAAGAGCGGTCAGCAAGTCACTATTAGTGGAGCATCAGTAGCTGCGTACAATGGAACTAAGACTGTGACCGTGACTAGCAACACGACGTTCACCTACACAGTCGATGGCGCAGCGTCTACTCCGGCTACTGGCGCTTTCTTTCAGCGATTTGCTAATCGCGTGCTTGTTAGGTCTGATGGTTATGGTCTTGATAAGAATCTCGCACCTTACACCACTCTCAATTTACAGACTCCGTTAGTTAATATTCTTGACGAATGCTTCGTTGATTATCAGGGGATGACGGGTGCTCAGGACAGAGAAAACACGGAAGCATTCCGCGCGCGAGTGCTAGATGTTATTCGCAATCCTGTTGCTCACTTCAACGATTCAGACATAACACGTCTTGCTAAAACGGTTAGTGGAATAACAAGGGTGATCATAAAGCAGATTACACCTGCTGTTGGGCAAGTCACTATATATGTGATGACTGATAATGAAACTGATCCTGTGCCTGGGGCTGCTAAGGTTGCTGAAGTCAAGAACAAGCTACTCACTATTATGCCAGCTAACATGAGTTCTGCTGACCTAATAGTTGCCGCTCCTGGCAAGGAAGTTGTTGACTTTGTCTTCACCTCACTGTCACCTAACACATCAACCATGCGAGCGTCTATCCTTGAGAACCTTAAGCAGTTCTTTGCTGATAGCACTACTGTGGATGGTGATGTTACGCAAGATGATTACAGAGCCGCTATCAAAACTACTATCGACACGACCACTGGCGAGAAAGTTATTAGCTTTGCGCTGAGCTCGCCTAGTGGAACTATCAATCCTGCTTCCAATGAGATCCCTGTCTTGGGATCGGTGACATTCCCGTGATACATAGTCTAGCACAGCATGTTAGGTTACTCACTACACAGTATTTGCCTAGCGGAAAAGCATTTGATGCTAAGCACGTTGTAGCTAGCAATCTTCGTAAGTTATGCGAAGCCATATGTACCGAGTTTGTGAATGCTGAAACTACTGTCGAAGAGTTTATGCAGGAGATGATGCCTGATACCACAGATACGTACATAACACATTGGGAGCGTGCTGTTGGAATCCCTGATCACTGTTTCAAGATAGCTTCAACTATCGAAGATAGGCGCCTGAATGTTAAGCGCAAGTTATCATTGTTAGGTCTTCAAACGGCCAGTGATTTTGAAAGTTTCGCAACGACTATCGGTCTTGATATAAAGGTACGATCTGGTATTGATCATGACGCCACCAATGGTTACGGCACAGAACTTCCTGACATAACATTCGCAGATGCCAAAACTGCTAGGTTCACAATAGTAGTCACTAGCCTAACGGCAACTAACGCATTTGATTATGACTTTGACTTTCCATTTGAAACAGCAGAGCAAGCTTTGATGGAGTGCGTGTTCCGACATGCTATTCCTAGCAACTGTCAAATAGTCTTTACAGCGGAGTAACAGATGCAAGACCTTAATGATAAAGTTAGCAACGGTGGAGCAAGCTCTGCTGGCAAGTTGCTTCATACAGACTGGAATGAGGTTGCTACAGAACTTCAGAATACGATAGTCGCAAGCGGTCAGACGCTTGATGCTGGCAATTTGGCGCAGCTGCTGGTTGCGGTGACTAAGATGGCTAGCGGGCAGGCCACGTGGTGTACTGACAGCGGAAGTGGCACCGCTTATGTGTTAACCCCTGCTTACACTGTCAGCAATGTTCTGTTCACTGGCCTAACACTTAAGTTCAGGCCTGCGAATAACAGCACGATTGTTAACCCAACGGTCAACTATAATGGCACCGGTGTCAAGACAATCAAGAATGAGGCTGGCGACGGCTTAGTGGTTGGTGACCTTAGCACTCTGCGAGATGCTGAGATTCGATACGATGGCACCGACTTCCGTTTGCTTACTCGATCAACTAACCTGCTCTTGGCTTCGATGTATCGCAAGGGATACATCCAAGGGTTCTGGGTTCTCAAGGGCGCATCAAATCCTACTTATGGAGTCCAAATAACAGCTGGGGACGCGGCTGACTTCACAGCCACACTCAACTTGATACGACCCACACTCATCGAGAAGAGAATAGATCAGACTTGGGTTCTCGGCACTGCTGCTGGTGGTCGCCCAGCTGCCGTGGCTCACAGCAATAACACTTGGTATCGAGTGTTTGTCATAGGCGGTGATAGTGCACTAACAGATGCCGGGTTTGATACATCTGGCAACGCCACTAACTTATTGGCTGCTGCTACTGCCGAAACTGGAAATACCTACAACAAGTATCGTCAGGTTGGTTGGATACTAACAGGTAGCTCTGCTGAGGTTGTTCCGTTCTACACGGACTTCGCTGATGTGAATAACACTTACTGGGAAGTGCCGATTGTAGATGCTACTGGTGATGACCCCGGGAATGCTCGCATAACAGGAACTGTGACTGCTGCTCCTGATAGTGATGCGATTATATCCGCTTGGATTGGCGGAAATCCTGGCTCACCGCAAAGCTATTACATGGATATTAGACCACTTGAAATGACGGATGTTGCTGCTAGCAACTCAAATTTCGTTCTTCGCGCGACGGACTTTGGCAGTGGTGGCTACTCAGTTTCTACCATATTGCCTGTTAGGGTAAATACTAGTCGACAACTAGCATATAGATTCTCTGGATCTAATGCGAATTTGAAGTACAGAATAACAACACGTGGTTTCCGCTTTATGCGAGGTGCTCAATGATTAGGTTTATAGCTGCGATCTTTGCTCTGTTAGTTACAGCACCCGCTATGGCAGCGGACTGGTACATATCACCTTCATCTCCGTTTGCTAGTCGAAACATAGAAGGCACTCAGTGCCGCTATCTTCGCATAACAAGCTTAGACAGCGGATTCACCCCCGCTCTCGATGTGCGAAAGCTGAATGCTGCCACTTTCACTTATGACTTGAATACTAAGACAAGTGGAAGTGGTGCAATAACAACAACCAAGTCATGCACCAATTCATCTAGCACTGCCACGTGTTCTGATTACTTTGCCGACACTGATGGTGATGGTGATACTGAGGTCGTTAGTTTTTCATCCGATGTTGCGCTGAACATACTTGCGCCTGATAACTACGTTAGGCTGTTCATTGATACTCAAGCTATTAGTCCTGGTGGGACCATGCTTACCGTTTGTGGCGTGGCTTCAGGGCCTGGCACCCCAGGCATTGAAGTCGACCCTGTCTTTGGGCAGATGGATACTGAGCAAGAGCTTGAGACTAAGATAGGTGGCATAAACATATGGACTGAAAATGATGGTCCGTTGGGTGGCGGTGGTGGTGGCAGCGGATCAGATACTGATCTATCATTAGGTGCTCAGACCGACTCCACAGTTCAGATAAATTCAAATACCGGCAATGATGTTGTTATTCCTTCTGCTACAACCACGCTTGCTGGTGTTATGTCGGCCGCTGATAAGAATAAGCTCATTGGGGTCGCAACTGGTGCAACAGTTGGGCTAGGCTCAGATCCGTCCGGTTGCGCTCCTGGAACTGTCGCAACAGATCAGAATCAGTCTGGCGTGTTAGTTTGTACTCCAGATGATGATGAGCCTGAGTCTGGTGAGTTTGCTAATGCTGCCGCTCTTGAGGCTGATGGTTCATTATCTGTCAATTCCGTGACTAACAGCGCTATGCAAGATGACTCTGTTGGCATAGCGGAACTTTCAGCAGCTGGAACGGCCAGTGGCTCTACATTCTTGCGAGGTGATAACGTCTGGGCGACTCCTCCTGGTGGCGGGGTTGGTGGAGCAACTGATCTTTCATTAGGCGCTCAGACATCGACTACTGTTAATATTGATTCATCAACTGGTACTTCAGCTACCATTCCGTCAGCTACGACATCAGCGGCTGGCGCTATGTCATCAAGTGATAAGTCTAGCATTGATGATCTTAAAATTAACATATGGAATGTTAATACTGCTGCTGAGCTTAACACTGCCATAACAGAATGCGCAGCTTATACTGTCGCAAATGATACGGCTGGTGAAATCCGCATAATCGGTCAGATAGTTGAAGATTCAACTGGGGACACTGGCGGAAGCTTCAAGCTCCCTGCTGTCTATCGAGGTGCGCCGAATTCAGTATTGAAGGCGCCTTGCAAACTTAAAGGCATAACATCTGATGTGTTAGCTTCAAGCTCTGATGCTCTTGGAAGCTCTATCATATGTAACAATACATCTGCTATGACCGCCGTCGATGGAATGAAGGCGTGCGTCGTTTCACAGGGTGATGGCCAGGTCATAGAGGACCTCAACATCATAACTTCAACTGGAAGTGACTCTTCAACAGTCGGCCTTCTTGTTAGGGCGCCTAACAGTGATGGCTTTCTTGCTGGTGCTAGAGCAAATCGCAATGTCGTGCTTGATAATGTCTCTGTTCAAACTGAAGATGTTACTTCAAGTGGACGTGGCATCGTAACTGAATTTGTTCTTGGCGGTGAATTTGATATTCGCGTTCGCGGTTATTCAACGGCTGGCTTAGCACTTCTTGATCGTGATGTTGCCGGTGCCTCTAATAATGCCATACGAGTTAGTGGGCGCATTCAAAGCACTGGTGATGCTATTTTAATAGATGGTGATCTGTCATGTCAAGATCTGTACTTGGATGGCATGATTATTGAAGGCAATGCGCGCGGAGTTCACCTAACATCGACAGCTACATGCCGAGTTAACATATCAAATACTCACATAGAGAATGATAAGGATGACTCACTATTTGCCGGCACTGAGGGCATATTCAATGAAAGTGCCAATGCTGTCCTTAATATAAGCAACTCATTCTTTGATAATGATCTTGCTAATTTAGACTACCATATTCGCACCACTGCCGCGCGCGCATCTGGCTTGCCTAAGGATTCAATTACCGGTGTTTCATTCCGAAGCAATCGGAAGCCTGCTGTTACATATGTCAGCATAGCTGACTACGTTATGAATGGTGTTAGGTCAATATACTATTGTGATGAGCACTCAGGCTCAGATATTGGCGCTAAATGTAATTCTGCTTTTGCTCAGATGAAAGCTGATGGTCGAAAAGGAGGCATACTTGAAATAGGAACCAATCCTGGACTTCAGACTACTACCATAGATGTTTGCGAAGAGGGCACTGGCGCTTTCACCTCTCCTACTATCCGCGGGCAGGGGCGTGGCGTAAATGGTGCTAAGGGCGGCACCGTTCTTGCTGCTGCTTCAGGATTCGCATCAACTAACATAGTGCGAACTAACTTCACAGTTGGCCAGGATAATGGCCCTGGTGGTCGTGATAAAATAACATGTACTGGTTGTGATTTCGTAGCAGCTGGATTTCGTCGTGGTGATCTGATTGAGACGACTGGTTTTGCTAGTGCGAATAACAACTATCACCGAGCGCAAAGTGATGCCACACGCCAATTCCCTCTTAAGGTTTATTCTGCTTCGACAACTGAAATAGTTGTCGAAAATGAATCATCAATTCACGCTGGTCTTGTCACCGCTACAACTGTTACAGCTGGTGATGTTAGGCGGTTAAAGGCTCAGATTGAAACATGTACTAGTTTTCAAAATGTCGAAGGTATTCAGATAGACGGCAATCAGTATGCTGACTTAGGCATTCATCATCGCCCCGACAATTCACAGGTGTCTGGTTGTATATCAGCCGGTGTGCCTTATGCTGGATGTACTGGCCTCGGCACCGGCTCGGTTAGCATTGATAACTCAATAGGCAATACTGTTAATGAAACGTTAATTCGTGAACACACGTACTATGACATTGCTGCTACAGCTCTTGAGGCGGCAGGTCAGTCAGACCATTATGTTATTTCAAACTCTCACCTTGGTGCCCAATCTGTTGGTGGTTTCTGGTATGACTCTATGCAGGCGCAGCCTGGCCCGGTAGTTCGAGATACACAGGTTGAGGATTTCAAGAGATTTGGCATACTGAATTCATCTGGTACGATTAACATTGATAGCTCTACAATCATATCAAATAACTCAGATTGTATAGCGGATACTTATGGTGAATCTGCGCACGTTGAGATGCGTACATCAAACACGCTCGGTCTTCATATTTCAAATAGCAATATTGAGACTCGATGCGGCAAGGCGATCAAGATAGGATCCGTTACAAATCAAATCCGCGGATTAACATTAACTTCAAATTTCATATCAGCAAATGCGGATGGTGAGACGACTACGCCGACTGCTCTTCTTGATGCGCCAGGATTCTGCGGGCCGATAGTTAATACAAGCACGTGGACTGGACAAGCTGGAACTGGCGTCCCGACTGTCAGCATAGCAAATTCAAATCACCCGACATGCGAGACGACAATTGACGGATTTGGTGCCTATCGAAACATGGGCCTTGCTGAGCCGATATTGTTAGTTGCCAATGGTATATATCGCGATGTCAACTCATATGATGTGCCTGCTGTAAATAACAGCAGTCTTGCTAATAATCAAACGATGCCGGGTCGTCGTGAAAGATATTGGTTCACTCATGAGTCGGCAGCGGTCGGCACAGATAAGCCAAAGGCAGCCGGCATATACCGTCAGGTCGTTGGCCTAACAGATGGTGAGCTCTTTGGCCTGAATCAAGAGTTGGTTGGCGGTGGATCGGCCGATACTGTTGGCCTCTTCATCAACACATTTGGAACAGGCGGGTCACCTAATGATGGTGATGAAGGCCTTCAGGGCGGACGATTCGCTGTGCGTGATGTTTGGCTCACTGCTGCCGGTACTGTGACTGATCCGATAACATCTGCAACAGGCAACATAACAGTTCCCATATCGACAACAGAGGGATATTCAGCATACATTGGTGAGAACAAGTTGTTAGTCATGACGGCCTCTGCCGTGTCAGTTGACATAACATCATTGCCTCCTGGTGCGCTGAAGGATTCTGACAACACATATTCCGCTGGGACTTGGTCAACTGCTGGGTCACATAGCCATCTCATAGGAATTGAAGATGGAATAGTGATGTCTGATGATTCGCTCAATGGCAAATGCTTTGCTAGCACCGACTCTCAATACCTTGACATCAACTCTGTGCTTACTCCGCATTGGCTCTACATAGTTGACTCTGATGACAACGTCTCTGGGGACACTATCACAACTCAATGGATTGCTCAGAATGTAGACACCGGCATTCCTTATGGGTATAAGGCAGAGATAGGTGTTGATGAAGGCATCATAGCCAATTGTGCTAAAATTGTTAAGCCGGTTTTTGCCGGTGGTGAAGGCGACTTAACAGCAGACTCTATAATCATCAACAAGATCAATTCCTGGACTGCCTTAGATAATGCCGCTTGGCAGGTTGCCTCATACGGTGAGCATTACATGGGCGGACTTAGAATCCTGCTCAATAGAAAACTCGGGCGTCACTATCCTAGTGTAGGCATAACAATGTCGCCTGAGGGGGATAGCTACACTCATGATGCCGGTGTCCAATTAACAGCTGGTGCTGGTGCACCGTATGATTCCTCCCATCCTTGGGAGACTGGGTTCAAGTGTACTGGGGCTTCCACCTGCCGATTCTTTATGGAGTATTCATATCGCGATAATGATCTTGGCGCGACAGGCAATGGTGCCAGCGGACAGTATCCATTCCGCATAGTACCTGGAACTAACGATTGGAATGCCGGTGATTTGTTTAATGTCATCAAGTTCACTAATCCGGCAGGGTCAGTTTATGATACGGACCTTCTTGACTTAACACTTAGCGGTCCACTTGGATGGGGTCAGAATGGTGAGCCGTTCATGCGCGCTTCAGTCACTGACGACTCAATCAACGGCGGATCGCCGAATGGTGCTGGTGCTAAGGTTCACTGGTCACAGTTGTTAGGCGTGCCCGCTGGATTTGCCGATGGCTCTGATGATGGCACAGGTGGTGGCGGCACGAATCTTGATAGCTTAACAGATGTAGTCATAACGACTCCGGCCACAGGCGCTACTGTTAAGTTTGATGGCACCAACTGGATTGATGGCGCTCTTGATCTCGCAGATGGTGATGCTGTTACTGGAATATTAGGTGACTCTAATGTTAGTGATTCCCTCACTATCATTGGAAGCAACATAAGCATAACAGCAATAACACTTCTCGGATCTGATACTCCAGTTAACACAGTGGAAGGCTCATTGGTTTGGGACACTAACGATGATCGCCTTTCAGTTGGGACTGGAGGTGGAACTGCTGTATTCCATTCTGGTCCGCATACTACTTCTGCTAGTGCCTTAATAACTGGAACGCTTGCGATTGCTCAAGGCGGAACTGGTTCCAATGATGCGGCTACTGCTCGCACTGCTCTTGATGTTCAGCAAGCTGATAGTGATTTGAATGCTATCGCTGGCCTAACAACCACAGCTCATGGCCGTGGCTTACTTGACGATGCGGATGCGGCAGCTAGTCGTGCTAGCATAGGAGCTCAACAGGATGATGCTGACTTAACAAACATCGCCGCTCTGACTACTACCGCGCATGGGCGTGGGCTTTTGGATGATGCTGATGCTGCTGCTAGTCGAACTAGCCTTGGTGTCGTCATCGGAACTAACGTCCAGGCATATGATGCTGACCTTGATGACCTTGCTCTTGATGGCGTTCTTCAGGGCTCACGCGTTCAAGTGTTTGGTGCTGCTAATGCTGGCGTTGTGCCGTTGTCTGGCGGCGGTACAACTAACTTCCTGCGTGCAGACGGAACATGGGCTGCTGCCGGTAGCGGATCAAGCGGATGGACAGATAGTGGCGCAGTAGTTGAACCTACTTCAGTTACTGATGATGTTGGCATCGGCTATGACGGTGCTGGTGCTGCGGCTACTGATTGGGCGTTCTACTTTGATGAGTCAGCTGGTCTGCTTCGGATTAACGTGCCAGGCGGAAGCATCGACGTTGCTCCTTCTGCTACAGATGGTGGATGCTTCGGTGCTTCAGAGGGTACGGATGATGGAGCGCATAGCACTTCGTTCTGTGTTAGTGACTCTGCCATCTTCGATTCAGACAAGGTCGTGACTAGTGCGTTCACAGCAGATGGTCTGTGGGCTGGAGCGGCAATTGGCGTAGGCGTCATCGATGCGACTCATACGAATGAGGCTAGCATCGCTGCGGCTATGGCATTGTCCGCTATTGGTGGCGCTGTTACTGATGCTCAGGTGCCTAACAACATAACAGTTGATTTGGCCTCTGCTGCTGCTGCTATGTCTGGATCTGGTCAGATAGATGACACTGATCTCGCTGCGGGCGCTGTTGATGGTGGCTCTGGTGGTGAGATAGCTGATGGCACGGTTGATGCCAATGATCTTGCTTCAACCACCGTCACTCCTGGGTCTTACACCGCTGCTGACATAACAGTTGATGCTGATGGTCGCATCACTGCTGCTGCTAATGGCAGCGGAGGCGGAACTTGGAACCCTGTCACTGAAATCAACAATCTGCGATCTAAGCCTATATGCTACACTGACCTAACAAGTGATATTAGTACGGGAACTACCGGTGATGCAGGCGAGGCTGGCTTTGGCTGTGTTAACTATCTGGCTCAAGCTGGTGCTACTGCTGTAGTTGAAGATGACTCTGCCTTAGATCACCCAGGTATCGTGTCTATTGCTGCTACAGCTGCTGCTGGTAGTGGTGGTGGATATCTTTCGAGCATTGGGGCTTTTAGATTAGGCGGCGGTGAGGTTTATGAAACGATAGTCCAAATAAAGCCTGCCAGCGGAACTAACGTGCTGCTGCGTGCTGGCTTCCATGACAGCAATAGCGGCACTTCTCCTTTTGATGGCGTCTGGATTCAATTTGATGCTTTAACCCCTACATGTCATGCTAGGTCAAATAACACTAGTGCTAGTGCCGCTTCTATAAGTGGTAGCTATTCAAATAACACTTGGTATCGACTGCGTGTAACTGTAGTGTCAACATCTAATGTGACTTGCGAGATATTTGATGATTCTGGTACTTTGTTAGGCTCAGCATCACAGACAACTAACATCCCTAGTGGCACTGGTAGGAATGTTGGTGCTCGTGTTGTTGTTACCCACAATGCTGGAGATGCTGCCCTTCCTGTTCTTGCTTGGATTGATTGGATAGCTTATGCGCATAATCGCGCTTTGACACGATGAGGTTTGGTATGAAGAAAATAATAGCATGCTTGATCGTGTTATGCGCTAGTTATGCCAATGCTGGTCAATTCTCTGGAGAATCATCTGGAGGGTTTCGGTTTGGTAGCCCCGGCATAGTTGAGCTTGATAATTTTGTTAGTCTTGAGGAGAGCACTCTATATGGGGTTGCGGGCTCTTTAGCTGACCTAACAAATAGGATCTATCAACCTCGTGAGTTATATGAGCCTGACTTTACATCATGGACTCAGAACTATGACCTACAAGATGATTCATGTACGACTAATGGAGACACTTGGACTAACGTCACGTCAGCGATTAACGCAGCTGCCAATAAGACTGTTATTCACTTACCTGCTTCTTGTCTTGTTAATCTCTTCATGATAGCCAACACAGGAGCTGGTGCTTCTTATACTTGGCCAGTCACAAAAGATGAAGTTGCGCTGATGTGCGCAGGCGGAGGTGAATGCGGCATAATGGGTCAGACCAGCCCTGGTGCCGGCACGGCAGGATCACCCAACTGGGATCATACAGATAGCTCATCGACCACAGGCGTTGGAGGTAGAACGTTTCAGCGATATCTAATCGCAATTGGCGGCAGTGGTGGTGAGATTATTCGACAGTGTAATTGGATTGCCGGCTATGGAATTAACAGCAATATGGTCCAGCTCGACTGTGCTATAGACAATCGAACTACTATTCAAAATCCAGCGGTTGACATTGACCTTTACATGGGGCCTGGAGACATCATTAGGCTTTCTGCTGATCCGAACATCGCTGAGGCTGCTAGGTACTCATTCCAAACTAGAGTGACTTGCGTTCAAGACAACAATGGTGTTAGGTATCCTTCATCTGATCCCACTAACACATTGTGTAATGAAATAACAGGCAACAACCAGTTACAGATACTTGACGGCCTGATGATGGATTACTCACCCAATGGATATCATTGGGGTCAGAATTCAGGCACCGCATACAACCAGTATCCGTCAGGCACCGATACTTATCGTGATACTCAGGGTCACATAATGCAGCATATTGAGCGAGTAGGAACGTCACGATGCGACCTTGTTAGTCCCGGCGTTTGTGGTTATGGCGCTGAGACTGACAACATCGCTGAGGATGTTTGGTTTGTCAACATGAAGTGGGATAGCTATCCCAGCTACTTAACAGGTGCTGAGACAAGATGGCTTAACTCTCACGATGGCGGAATGGTTCGCAATCGCTTTGATATGAATCCTGGATACGTTGCTCATCATACATTTGGTGGCACTGGTAGCACTCATGCTAGTGGTACTCTTATGCTATCAAATGACTTCTATGGCAGCGCTGGTAATTCAAAGTGCTTCGGCCGCATACGTGCTATTAGGCAAACTAATCCGATTGAGATGGACATAGATACTGAAGCATTTTGGCTAGAGGGAAATCCGCCTGTTGAAGTGGATTGTAGTTTTACAGTTGGAGATATTCAGGTCGGCTTCACAGAAGATGTGGTCGACTCTCGCCTGAGTGGAAAGATACTTGCCAAGACTGCTGTTAGTGAGACGTTAGGCACGCCTGATATTACAACAATTCAGCTAATCGGTGTCGACGGCCGATGTACTGGTGGTGGTATCTGTGTTGACACTACGTTAGGTGGACTTGCGGTTCATATAGATAGCTTTGCTGGTGCTGTTATGTATTGTAATAGCAACACTAGCCGCATACAGATAGTTGACAATGTTATTCGCAATCCTGGACAGGGGCCGATAGTTCAATCTGGCTGCTCCGCTTTCACATACGCTGCCAACTTCATGCGAACAGACTATGACCATCGTCGTGGGCGCGGCCCTTTCTTCCATGGCAATGCTGGTGCTCCTGCTGCGCTATTCGAGATGAATGATTCTGATCAGCGAGTTGTTTATATGGATACTTCAAACTCACCTAACAATGGTTGGCAAGGGGAAGGACATAACCACACTTGGTTTAAGAATCGCTTCATAGACAGTGGCGTTAACACTTGGCCTCTTGGAACTACGTTAGGCAATCACTGGGGAGGCACCGGTGAGTTCCTTTGGGCGAATCAGGAAGATCAGTGGGGGCAGTCAAACGAAAACTGGAACATAATAGAGAACGTTGCTCAAGATATATTTGATGGCAACTCACTAATTGACTATCGTGATAATCAGGCGGATACGGCACCTGATAATGAACTACGGCCTCCATATGTCCTAAAGAATCTTGCTTTCTTCCGAAATCGTAGTTATGGTGCCGGTATAAATATGGATGACAACTTTGAGACGACAACTGGCAATCCGACCACACTCACAGATGTGTTAGGCAGAACGGGTGGAGCTAATCTTGCTGGAACTAACTATGAAGATGATGACGTCCCTTCTGGCTACACTTCTGAAATATCAGGAGTGCCCACTTCAATTCTCTTCCGAAATGGCAAGCCAGTTTGGTGGTGTGATAATGCTATGCAGTTAGGCGCTATGGGTGCTCATTATGATGACTTCAATGGTGGTACGTTAGGCAAGTTGCCGGCTCAGCTTCGATATGAAGGAATACCTTGCGAGTGATGGAGGGAACTAACATTGCCCGCTGATCCTGATACGCTAGTTGCTATACACGCTTTATCTGAGAACCTTAACAAATCAGTTGAAGCCAAGCTTACACTTTTCAAAGAGGATGCCGATAAGTCTAGGCAGAGAATACATGACAGAATTGATGAGCATGCTCGTGAGTCTAGGCATACTCAAGAAAAGCATACTGCTGAGTTGCGAGGGGCCATAACGCTGTTAGGCACTCAAGTAACAGACCTTAGTGCTAGATTCGGATCTCATGAGAAAGCAGATGCGAAGGAATTTGAGCGCGTAGATGATAAGATCAAAGATATAGAGAACGGAAAGAAAAGCTATGTTCAACTAATATTTGCCGCTATAATATCCGTTGTCGCTGGGTGGTTTGCCAGCTCAATTGATAAAGGAAACTAACATGTCAAAGATTTTGATTTCTGTGTTTGTGATTGCTATGTCTGCTTCTGTTGCTAAGGCGAATTGCTCACCAGCTTGTGATCTGAATGGAGATGGAGCACGCGGAACAGTTCTTGACTACAGCGCATTCCTAACATCATTTGGCTCCAAGAAGGGTGATGCTAAGTTTTTGCCAGCAGCGGATTTAGATGGGAATGGTTCTATCACCGCCGCTGACTGGGGCACGCTTAACAAGTTTTGCCCGCTTGGTGGCTAGTGATGTATGATCTTTACAAGAGGCTGCTGTTAGTTAGGGATGCTCCTGACGTTGAGCATACGTATGGCGTCCTATCAGTCGGCAAGAAGATAGTGTGCCAAACCATGGAGCCGGGAACTAATGATGTTAGTGCGCCTAGGGTTCCTGCTGGCTTCTACTTCTGTGTGCCGCATGGTTGGGAGCCTAACAGCAGTTTCAGGTACAAGAGAACATGGGCGCTTATAGGTGAGATTGTTAGTCATCAGCCTATGCCTGGTGTTCCTAGAGCAGCTGTGTTATTCCATAGTGGAGCTAGAGATGAGCATACACTAGGATGCGTGCTCACAGGTGTTAGTCGCGGGCTGTCGCGTGGGGGGCCTGGTCTGATTAACAGTTATGTCGGTGAAGCTATGGATGTCATGAGAAAGATCATTGGAGAGTCTCCGTTCTTTCTCACTATCAAGGAGCGATGAAATGGAAGATGTAGAGAAGATGGTCGGCGGTGTTATGGCGATTGTTCTTGCCGTTGGTTCGTTAATTGCGCGCTATCGCGCCACAGATCCGAAGAAGTCAGTGTTTGACCGCTTGGCTGTCACATTTGACTTGACTCAGATCTTTGACTCGACGCGCAAGATCAATGACTAGTGCGATAATCGGTGGTTTGTTATTTCTTGGAATAGCGTCCATAGTTTTCTTGTATGGGAAGTCTCAGAAGAAGATCGGTGGACTAACAGCACAAAGCGAGAAGAACATTGAGCAACGTAAGCGAGAATCTGATGCGAAAGAGATTGAGTCAAAGCCTGCGCCTAACACTCCTGATGATGTTGCTGATTCTTGGTCAGGGATGCGCAACGATGGCGGCACCGATTGAGTTAGGTGACTTCCCTCCCTGCCCTGGCGTTACTGAAGAGGAAGTGGAAGCTATCCGCAGCCTAACAAAGTATCGCACAGAAAAGGAAGAGAAGACTGATGAGACTGCTAACTATCCTGTGGTGACGGATGACGTCAAGATTCTGCTTGTTAGGCGTGACCAGCAGAATCTGAATCTGTTAGGCAGGATCTCGCAATGGTGTTATGCCTATCACGAGCGCATCGGGTTCAGTCTTGAGCCTAGCGTTAAAACGGACGACGCGACGAGCGTAGCGCCCTAGGCGCGCGAGGATCGCGCCTAATGGGCGATCGGGGGCTAGGTAGGGTCCTAGTAGCTCCTCCCCCGATCGCCCTTTATAGGCGATGACTATTTGTCTTCGCTCCAGCAAACTGCTACCGGATGAAACGGCACTCCAGACTCTGTTATGTTAGCATACTTAACAGTCACGAATTTGCCGATGTAGTCCAAAGCGTGTCGCAGCACAGACGTCTTATCGAACATGTCGCCAGGGGCTGTGACCGAGAACCTGATGCCTTCGCTGGTCTCGCAAACTAACACAGCCCATCCATCTGCCGACGGATTAACATCCACGACCTTGAACTCATCATCCAGAAACGCCTTGACCTTAACAAGTGCCTTTGACCGCTTTCCCGGCTCATAAGGGAATCGGCACTGACGAAGCATCAGCCCCTCATATCCGCTGGCGATAGCAGTATCAAGTAGCGGCTTGATCTCCATCTGCTTAACATGCTTATCAGTAGGCGCAACTAACGCAAACTTACCAAGATCGAAGTTCTCAATCATGTTGTAGCGGACGTTGTACGGGTCTTTTGTCACGACATCATAGACTATGTACTTGAGGCTGTTAGTTCCAAACTGCTTCTTCTTGACGTATGAACTAATAGTTTGTAGCTTCGTGCCGTGATCGTAAAGCTCACCGTCGATAGTCATGCCCATCGGAATGTGAATGCCGGCAAGAATATGATCAATGGTCTTGATGGGCCTGCCGTTTCGCGAGTAAGCAACCAGTCCATTGCTAGTCCTAGTGACCAAGCAGCGATGCCCGTCATACTTCATCTGAACATAACAGTCACGGTAGTCAACGTCATTGAGCTGATCGAGACGCTTAGCAAGCATCGGTCGGTGATAGCCTAACACTGTGTTGCCAGTTGAAGCTTTGGACTCTTCAATGGTATGGCGATAGCCGATGTCCATCTTGCGCTTAGCGCGCGACTCCATCTGAAGATCAATCTGTTCATAGATGTCTCTGCCAGACTGGTTGATATCAACATCTTCAATCTGGCTCTGCATAGCGCCACCTAACACTCCATGTGTTATGTGAATACAGTTGGCGTCATAGTCAGCTTCTGCGCACCAGTATCGCGTGTTCGCGTGCGTATATTTGAACAGTTCAATCTTCATTGCTAGCCTTCCACTCCCACAGGTTAATGATCTCGTCAACGTATATTCGTCGCCACTCATTTCGAATGTATCCCTTGATCAGATACCAATCGCGATCAACTACGCCCTGCTCAGCGATCTTGCGGCCTAACCTCTCAAACTTAAATCGGTCAATCGTGGCGAGAACGGAGTCGGTATCATCTTCAAATGTTAGGTGGAGGAAAAGAGTATCAGTCTCAACGATGGTGCCTCCGCGCTTAACAACACTCTGATACTCATTGAGGTCTCGAAGATTCTTGCCGACTAACTTGCCTATGAACATGTACTCGCCGTTGTCTTTGATGTTCTCTATTAGGTCAATTGGCCTATCCAATCCATACTTGGCTGGATTCTTATACAGATCGCCCCAGTGATGCTCAGCAGGGAAGATGACATCGAATGGAGTTTCAGGCCTGAGCAACTTGAGAATCTGATTCTTTGTTAGGCTGTTGTCTTTGCGTCGCTGAACGATTTCTCGGGCCTTCTTGATTCCAAAGCCCTTGATGTTAGTCAAAGCTCCGATGAGCACGCCTTCCTTATTGATCTCCCATCTATCAGTAGACTCATCAGGATCAATAGCAAGATACTTGATGCCGTCCTTCTTCACCAGATCGCGAAGGATCTTGATAGCAGAGTCGTCACTACGCGCGTTGTTCATACACGCAGCGGCAAACTCTAGCGGATAGTGAGTCTTGGCCCATGCTGTTAGGTATGATATGATTCCATATCCCACAGCGTGACTCTTGTTGAAGCCCCAAGATCCAAACGTCATCATGTTATGCCATACGCTATCTGCCTCAGTCGCGTCAGCCCCGTTGGCTATCGCACCCTTGATAAATGAGTCCTTGTACTTATTGAAAAACTCTTCACCTAATGACTTACTTGCTGCTTTGCGAAGCGCACTAACTTCCTGCCAGGTCATCTGTCCGTACTCGCGCGCGATACTCATGAGCTGCTCTTGGTAGATGATGATGCCTAACGTGTCCTTGGTAGCGTCCACCACAGCGGGATGCTTCGACATGTACTCCACAGGCAGTTGACCTAACTTGCGCTTAATAAACAGATCAGTTCCACCGGAGTGGATAGGTCCAGGGCGAGCTAGTGACGTGATAGCAGCGATATCATCGAAGCTATGTACGCCCATCGCGCGCGTGACTGACTGAAGCGCATAACCCTCAAACTGGAAGATACCGAACAAACGCATATCTGTGAATGTCTGGAATACCTTCGGATCATTGTACTCCATCTTGTAGTAGTCGGAATAACGCATTCCGACTCGCTCTGCTACTTCCTCAAGAATGGATAGTGTACGGAGCCCAAGGCAGTCTATCTTGAGAAGGTTGAGGCCCTCTGCCTCTTCCTTATCCAACATGATCACGTTGTCCCTAACATTAATGCCGCCATAGAATGTTAGGTCATCGTTGCTCACGATGATTCCAGCTGCGTGAGTACCAGTATGAGAGGCGTGCCCTTCAATCCTCTCCACGTACTTCATGCGAGGATAGCGATCAATAAACTCTCGACCAACCTCCGTGGTATCAAGAGTATCAGCGATACACATCGATGCTCGAGCATCACCACCAGATCGCTCTATGATGGCGTCCTTAACAGCTGCCGTTTCATGAGCTGGAATGTTAAGGCTCATAGCGAATCTACCGATTGCCGACTTAGGCTTCAATCTCGCCACAGTAGCTATGTGAGACACATATGCCTCGCCATAGATTTCTGTTAGGTGCTTGACGACTAGCTCACGCTTGAAGTCAGGGAAGTCAATGTCGATGTCGGGCAGATCAGCTCGGTTGATATCAATGAACCGCTCAAACAGTAGGTCATACTTGATAGGATCAACCTCTGTGATGCCTAACAAGTAGCAGACCAATGAGCCGGCGCTTGAACCTCGAGAAGGACCAACTAACATCTTTGTCTTAGCAAACGATATCATGTTGGCCACGATTAGGAAGTAGTCGGTGAAGTTCTTCTGCTTTATTAGTTCAAGCTCACGATCAAGTCTCTGCTTATACACGCCACTTGTTATGTCGATGCCCTTCTTGCTAGCGCCAAACGCGCAAGCATTCTCGATCTTGAGCTGACCCTTGTACCTAACATTTTCTGATCTCGTGAATGAGGCATTACACTGTTCAGCTATGACGTAAGTTGCTTCGATAGCGGCGGGATCATGGAAGATGGACAAGTGCTCGTCGTCACTTAACACGTGCTGCGATCTGGTACTATTCTCTGCGTCCTTACCAGTGAAGAGTTGATAGATGACTTCGTCGTGAGGTGTTATGTATCGGTTAGCTTGGATGGCAACGCGCGGCAGATCACTTGAGTTGACAAATGTCTTCGGGGTGAACGGAGACAGGCCCAAGTAGTCGATGTACTGCTCATCTGCCTTATGATAGTATTCTGCTATGATAAATACATTGTCACTTGTTAGTGCTACATCGCGAGACTCTAGATGCGGGTGATAGTAAAAGTTCTGGTATGCCTTCTTAACCAAGCGATAGATCTCACGAAGACCATCGTTATTCTTGGCGATGAAGATGTATACAGGCCCCCACTTCTTAACACCTTGAACCTTACAATCTACAACTTGAAGCCTAACACCGAAGATGGGATTCATCTTGCGGTCTTTACAGAGCTTGTAAAGCTGATAGTGACCAAAGGTGCTATCGTTATCAGCTATGCCTATGGCCCTATCGCTTAGCTTGACTACTTCCTCTATGTGAGCGAATGCTTTGCTGAATGAATACTCAGTTCTCAGTGTTAGGTTTATCATGCGTACCCCAACTCAATAAGCTTCTGATAGCAGGCGACTAATGCCATAACATCGCTCTTGGCTCGATGCGCTTCCTGATGAGGCTCACCAAAGAAAAGAGTATGGAGCTTAGCCAGAGATTGCCTCTTGTGCTCAATTGGCATCGAAAGCTCCACAGTACATTGCGGATCGTGAGGCCACGGGAAAGCAAATTCCTTGCCGATGCGCTTGAGCTCACATCGAATAACACCAAGATCGAATGAGCAGTTATGCGCAACCACCGTCTTCTCACCAAGGAAGAAGTCACAAAGGGGCTTGTAGATGTAAGCAAACGACGGCTGGTTGTAAAGCATCTCAGTTGTTATGCCTGTGATTCTCGTGATCTCCTCTGAGATGGGAATGGGCGGCCTAACAAGAGTTTCAAATTCCGATATGTATTCAAAACCTCCCGAGTCTTCATTCCAGTTTAGCTTCACCGCATAAATTTCTGTTATGTAAGGCTGATGAATCAGATCATTAGCTTCTGGTTGAAGAAGTCCAGTTGTCTCCAGATCTAGAAAAATCACTTTGATGCCGCCTTTATTTCATCGAGTTCACATATCATCTGAGCATAGACGGATATATCATCCATCGAATCTTTATGCCCAGCTTCCCAATTTGAAACATAACGAGACAGTTTACTACACATGGTGTTGATGATCGCGAGTCTACATGCGTCAATTGGACATGTAGCTTCAGGAACGACTCCGCTGAAAAGAGCCATTAGTATGTCACCATGACGCTTGTAGGTGTCGCCATACAGAGCATTGCGCTGTTTGAACAACTCAGACAGCTCCTGAAGCCTAACATCAGGTCGCTTAACACTCACCATCCCCACTTCTCCTTCAAGTCTATGTTAAGTTCTTCACTCAAGAAATAAACAGATGATTCAAAGAATCCCTTCATCAGCATAACAGTTCTAGGATGCTTTTGCTGAATGTCTGATGTTGTTAGTTGCTTCTTTACATTAAGAGGGTCATTTTCAATTCTGGATACATACGTTCCAAGGAATGAGCAAACGTCATCAAAATAAGCCTGATGGTCACTGGCCAAGTCATCCAGCAGCAAAAACTTGAATTCAGATTCACGAAAGTGATTCTGAAACTTCAGCTTCAGCTCGAGGTAGAAGCCGTTCTCCAAGTATGTAGGTCGATAACTACCACCCATTGGGTCTCTGAACTTTTCAAATTCAAATTCAGAGTCTGACCAGTTAAGGTCAAAGTCCCTCATGTTAATTGAGATGGCATCATCGAACGTCTTGATCTCTCGACCAGGCCTCATGGACTTGAAGTGGTACCAATCAGAGTATGCTCTTGCGATAGGATCGCGCACGCAAACCATGAACTTGCCTATCTCGCCTAGCGTAATCCTCATTCGCTCTGATGTGAAGCCAACTAACATATTGTTCGGGTTACAATCGACTACTATGCGCTCACCATCGTAGTGATTGAAGTAGTTGTCCAGGTACCACTGCTTGCCCTTGATGTAATTTTCTGTTATGTGAAAGAATCTTGGCTCCTTTGGTGTGCTAGCACATATGTCCGGATGCTTGGAGAGCATACTAGCAAGCGTGGATGTTCCGCACTTTGTCGAGCCAATGATTGCTGCGTTGATCAAGCTTTCACCAAACACGTTGGATATCCCAATTCCTTAAAGTGGTTGATGTTCTTCTCCATATCGTCAAAGATCATCTTGATTGAGTCTTTGCTATACAGACTTAACACATCTGCCTTGTAGATCTGACTCGGCCGCTTATCATCATCTGCCCTCATGATCAGCTTATCGTACATCGCGTGATGATTGTTAAGCCATTTCTGTGAAGCTGTTCGTTGGGCCTCTGGACGTCCTGTGAGGACTATGACGCCATAGCCGTTCATATGAGCATCATCCATTAGGCTAAGAATCTCACCATTGGGCGGATCCAGAACTAACAACTCATGAAAGTATTCATATCCACTAACAAGTCCATTCTTGGGCAGCAAAGACTCGCGCCAATAGCACTTAGATATACAGCCATCGAAGTCAAAGAATAGGAAACCAACTTTATGATCAATCATGCTTTGCCGTCCTTCGCCACAGGGTTTGCTTCGAATCGAATGCTATCATGAGCGATTCTGAGCTCATTGAGAACAGCGTTATGTCTATCAGCATTGTTAGGTGAATTGTATGTTAGTCGCTGAATGGGACAATCGGTGAATCTGGGGAAGCAACACGTGCCGTGATTTGCGCAGAACACCTGAATGAAGTCTTTGGCCCAAGGGTGAGCCTTAACAACTTCGTCACGCATCGCGCGGAATACTTCCTGATACTCACCTTGCGCCTTGTAGCAGAGACGAATCTCAGCCATCTGATGAAGAGTGCGAAGGTTCGCCATCATCATGATGTTAGTATGGATGTTAGTCGGAATAACACCACGAGCATCTTGACGATTCATGCCATCAGCAATCAGCTCAGAGTAGGCATTCAGAGCATACTTCATCGTCTCATCGTAATCAAGTGTTAGTTCCTGATCATATCCATCAGGGGTGAGCCATTTGCTCTCACTAACATCCACCGCGCGCTGAGCTTCCTGTGCGTATGAAGCGTTGCGCGTACGGACAAGCTGATGAGTAAATGCTCGCGTGACGCCTGAGATTTCAAATGTATAACTAACAAATTCCCAGCTAGACTTGATCGTGTCTCGCATGTAAGCAAGATGCTCTAACTTCTTCTCCTCAGGCCACGCGATGATATCTTCAAGAGTCTGCTGGCCTTGAAGTCGCGTGTTCTTAGTGTAGATCAGAAGCTCGATTGCGTTAGGCGTGTAGCTAACAAGTTTGACGTTCATCCGATTGCCCTTTCATAAGCGGTCTTGCTCATCATCTTCTTAATCTTCTGTAGATCAAGCACTACATCATCGAGCAGAATGCTTCTCCAGCAAGCAAATCGGCCCAATGAGTATATGTTCAAGTTGTGTGTTAGTTTGTAAATGGCCTCTTTTCTGACTGCGTCATTTATGGTTTTGATCTTACCTATTCTCTGCCTGAAATTTTCCTCGATGGGCTCTGTCGTGCCTAGTCCGATTTCAGATGTTATGTTGTCTACATCATAACTTGTTATTTCGGACATGGACTCGATGGTGAGGACATCAGAGTGAATGCTGACTCGATAGACATCTGTGTTAGGCGCGGTCACATACACAGTCATGTGAAGGTCGGCATCATACATGCGATAACGACTAACATAGATGGGCCTGCTCTCCATCTCACTAACAAAAAGCCCCTCAACATTCAGATTAGTTATGCCTAACATAGCAGTGAGAGGTATGGTTGAGATGATGGGTGATGAGTCTCTGTCTATTACAACGCCACCTTCAATCTCAACGCTAGCAAGTGTTATGCCGCTTACTTTCATGCCGAAGTGCGTTCGATATGATATCCTATCAAGCAGGTCCTGATGAAAGCTCATCGGTGGAACGAACCTAACATCAGGCTCAAGGCTTGTGATTGACCTTGATGTTAGTTTGCCTATCACCTTTCGTGAATAAAGTGTTATGTCCTTTGGTGATGCCCAAGTCTTGAACTTGAAGTCTGAATCAAGAATGAACTTATGGACTAACACTTTCTTGAATGGAATGCCTGTTATGTGGCTAATTGACTCCGTGCGCATTCTGAGCAGAGCCTTGTGGTTGACGTTAGGCTGCGCATTCGCCTCAAGAATCATAGCAGACTCATCCTGTATAGCTGCTATACACCCAGCAAGCCCTGAGCCTAATATGTACATTAGTCATCTCCAGTTTCATCGAAGACCAGCTGAGCAAATCCTAGTCCCTTCAGCCAACTAACAATTGCTTTTTCCTGATCATCTTGGAGAGTAGTCCACTGCTCATCAGGACCATCTTCGTGCCAAATAGGCTTATAGCCAGTCACGACTACATTGCCAACTAACATGTGGCCATCTGTGACGCGTCGAATCGTTGGATATAGACCTTTGTGGTAGCCATCCTCATCACAGAACATAACAGTATTTGAGTCAAACTTTTTATCAAAGCCCAAAGCAGAATGCTCTTTCGGCACCCTCAGGGCAACGCAAATGTAACCACCAACTAGCTCTTGCATCTTGTCCAGTGAAATGACATCATCGCACTTCACTATCTTGTAGATGGCATTAGGCCGAATAACAACTACATTGCCCAATCTGATCCCTTTCTGTTAGGCCACCAAAGCGGCTTTGCTGAATATCGCCATTCTGCGAACCTTGACTTTTCACCTATGTAGTAGTTGCGATATGCTACCACTGCGCTTTCGTTTCTGTACTGCTCAGGAACTGCTTGTACAAATGGTGTTAGTTCTGACTTTGTGAATGACTTGGTTGATGACATAACAAAGTCTATCACGTCCTCTGATTTGTGCCGCTTGTGGTATCTGCGTGTGTATTCGGCACACATCTCCTTGGCGTGATCAAGCAACCACCAGTAATTGCCCAAGCTAGCACGAACCCACTTTGCGCATGGATGATTTACATGTGTTAGTTTGTATGGTGACTTGTCTGGAATTGTCGTGCATAACAACTGCGCTGATTCGACTATCATCTTCACAACATGCTTGTCGCAAAGGTCGCGCGCGGCAAAAACAGGGTCTTCATTGAGGATGAATATGTTCACTGATCATCTTTCTGTTAGTTGGTAGCGGTGGTCGGAATCGAACCGACAACTCACAGATTTTAAGTCTGTTGCCTCTGCCAGTTGGGCTACACCGCCGTTAGTTGGCGGATGGGGTGGGATTTGAACCCACGGAATTTTCATTCGCTAGTTTTCAAGACTAGTGCCTTCAGCCACTCGGCCACCCATCCGTTCAAGTGCTTCAATTCTCTTCTCCAACTCCTTGTCATCGTGCCTTGCGGAGACGGAAATGAGAAGGATGCTGAGCGTGATTAGAATATCATATACGTGATAGTCAATCATGATTTGGCCTTTGTTAGTTTATGTAGGAGCGGCACGCATAACACCAATGGAGTATTCTCAAACACTGGGCCTCAAGTTATGCGTGCCGCTGAGGACAGAAAGCAACCAGCATAGGGACGACATAACAAACCTACTTGATTTGGTATGATATGCTGGTTGCTTAGAATGGAGCCTACTATCGGAATCGAACCGATGACCTGCTGATTACAAATCAGCTGCTCTTCCATCTGAGCTAAGTAGGCTGATTGGTGGACCCGCTCGGACTTGAACCGAGGACCGGGCGGTTATGAGCCGCCTGCTCTAACCAACTGAGCTACAGGTCCATAATTATGTTAATTGAAGCTATATCGTTGGTACGGGTTGAATCCTGCTTTGCGAATGTAGGCTTTCGCATCGCGGTCTTCAGTTTCATCACCGCCTTCTTCACTCTCATCTTCCAGGCGCTCAGCTTCACAGTCTTCGCATTCGTGAAGTTTGTTAAGCGGACCAACAAAAGTCTCCAGTCTACCACAGGAAACGCAGTGAGTCATCTTGACCGGCATTCAGAACCCCCATTCTGTTTAGTGCTTAAGATGGTTAGTTAGCTGTGTGATCACCGACAGCGATAGTTCACGTACAAGATCAGCCTGACTAATGCCGGTGAGTTGAGTCTCTGTTGCCACTATGCTTTCGATAGCATCCCATAGGGCTTGCGCTTGCTTATCCGTCATGGCAACTACTTTCGTCAGAATAGCCGCGGGCTATTATAGCGTATTCCGTTAGTTGACGCTAGCTTTTCATGTTAGTTCAACTAATACGCTTTTCAGTGTTACAAATGG
>JACCDR010824290.1_pt1 | contig 57176 bp, 87 predicted proteins | sample 7446431 | NCBI WGS metagenome assembly JACCDR01 (sample SAMN15323443, study PRJNA562643) | freshwater metagenome | isolation source: river surface water | place: USA:Blue River Watershed | collected 2017-08-17 | reverse complement strand
GGCGTTCTGCAGATATCTCTACAGTACGGGAAAAATCCATAGCAAAGTCCGTGCCTTGTTTCTTCAGCTGCTGCTCAAGCAAAGAGAGCGCCCCATATATATTGTACGCCAAGGATTCTCTGCACGTAGACGGTATTGGATTCAATTCTGCCTGAACACCGTCTATGATAATTTTGCCTCGTGACGATTCAAGTCCCTGTTTTGGTAATACTTTTTCTGCACCAATAATCTCTGCACCTTTTTTGATAAACAGCTCTGGGTCACAGCCTAGCATGACACTGTGGCGAGGCACAGGTACAACTGTTTTTGCTTTACTTAACATAAGTAACTCCTATATGTGTATGGAAATAGGCAGTTTATACTTAGACACATGCCAAGGTGTCCCCTTACATAGGCCGATTATCCATAAGTAAAAAATAGCTCAAGGGATTGTTCGAGCGTCTGACTTTTGGCCTCGCAAGGCTACTGAGTGCTACCCCAAAGACTACCTACTGTTGCCTAGTTAAATATGAAATAACCCCTAGTAACAACCTCTCTTGAAAAACATACAATGCTGGTAAACAGACTTACGCGTAGAGGTAGAGAGATTGGAATTGTGGTGGGCAGTATAGGACTTGAACCTATGACCAAGGCGTTATGAGCGCCCTGCTCTGACCACTGAGCTAACTGCCCAGATACCTAGGGTGATACAGCACAAGACCTATAGTCTTTTCGTGTATTCTGTGATGCCGTGTCCTCTCGGTTGCACGCACCCCCTGATTAGGATTACCAAGACCTAGACCCAAACCCAGACCTAGACCCAGACTCGTATATTCTACTTCTTTTAATCATAAGTAGCCCAGTAAATATAATACTAGCCACACAGGCCATCCGAATAGCAAGGTAAAGAATATCATACCCCACCAACCTAACACTGCTCCTGCAAGAATGTCGATAGCAGTCACAGGGTGTTCATCTTCAAGAGTAGCAAGATAGGCACCTATAAGACCGCCCAAAAAGCCTACAACAATCAGTAGTTGAATGATAAGCATAATGTTTCTTTCATTGCAAGAGTTTCGCACAGATGACAGTAGCTCTAGGCTACCTAGCCAGTGCGTTCGCTTTAACACACAGATGCCCTGCTATAGTACGTATAGCTAGGCGTTTTCGTAGTCCCACAAGATTGTATCTTGTTAGTATATTATCTATGCAGTCGAATAAAACAAACGCTGCACTATATACTATTAACATGGTGTTACGCATATAGATTCCCTATTGCTTTGTTACCGGATAAAATACGGGCTGAGCACAGTGTTATCTATGCCCAGCCCCCCAAAAGCACCTACAGAGGAGTAGGAGTCTTTCTCTATGCAGCTTGCGCTACAGTAGCTTGTGATTGACGATGCAAGTCATCCATGACTTTTACCAATGCTTCCACCTGAAGCAAGCTAACGTTATCCCCTTCTTTGGGATTCTCAGCTTTCTTTTTGGCTTGCATCACAAAGCGCTGGAATTGTTCCATGAAGTCAAAGCCCTTGTATTCCGCCTGCTTTGCAGCCTTATACCACCAGTTAGTAGCAGCCTGAGCATACCAGCCTGACTTTTTCATCTCGTCACGCTTTTCTTTGCTGAAGTTAATCACTAACTCAGCCTTGCCCGTTTCTGGGTTGTCTTGTTTATCAAACGATACAGGGGCGTACTTATCAAAGTATGCGCCGAGAGCATCCTTGCGCATACCTTCAGGGAACTTATCATAAAGCTTGCGGATTGTCGCAATCTGCCCATGTTGCATGATATGCACGATAGCACTAAGCGCAATCTTTTGATATTCGCGCATTACTTCCGTTGAAGTTTTCAGCGCAATATCCATTGCGTTAAGCAGTTCTTTATCAGTCTTATAGAGTTCACTTTGCTGAAACAGGAGCGTTACTTCCGGTTTAGCAGGAGTATTAGCCGCCGAAGCGAGAACTTCAGAGGCCTTCACAGTTTTAGCAGTAGTCATAAAATTTTCCTTGGTTAAGTTACTACAGTACAAGGCACACACTATGCCCTGTATAATAGTAACTATTGGAAAAATACCAGCAAGCAAGGGGATAGGCCAAGTTAAGGATTAAACTAATCCACTTGGTTACAATGTATCGAATCGCAATGCGGTTGATAATGTATGAATAAGGCGTTAACTATTCATTAGATTAATTCTGCTCTTAACCTATCCCCCTGAATTAAACCACGATGCGGCCTTTATCTATGCGCCTGCCCTTAATCGTAAATTCTGGTTGCCATAGGGAGCCATTAACAATCAGCCATTGATTGCCCTATGTTGAAAATTAACACACGGTTAATTTAAAGTTAGTTTATGTTCCCCGGAATTAACAATCCGGCTTTCTGCAATAATCCTTGCGGCCTTCCCGATGCCACTAAGTAGCTGGCATAAATGCAGGGATAAGGCACAACCAAGGCAATCTATAACTAACAATAGATTAGCTTGCATATTCTAAGGCACTGGCAAGCAATGCCCTAAGGTATGAAAGCTTAAGCGTTAGAAAAGCGTTTGTATGTTTTTGTTTCAAACACTAATCTAACCTTCCTACGGCTTGCCCCGTGTTGCTGTAAAATATCAATCTCATGCTCACTGGTTTTATAGGTTTTTGTTGCATCAAAGCGATTAGCTACTGCTTGAAAGCTTGCTTCCCTTCGTGCCTTTCTTTCTTGCTTAGTCATATTGTATTGCCCTTGTTGTCTTGATAACCCTGTTATGCCACAAGTGATAGTAAGTGTAAAATAGCCTAACCTATTGATATGTATAGAGTGAGTAAGTTTTTTATATTGGTATTACAGTAGGTTAACATAAAAAAAGCATTAAATGCACTTTTTTGCATTTTTGTTTTATTGACTATTGGAAAGATTCTGCTAGAATCCCCGACTTTTTTAAGCAGGTTAATAATGGTATATAGAACCCGCGTGCGCGTATAGCAGATTTTTAGCCTTTGGCAAGCTGAAAGTGTGTCAATAGGAATATTTTAGTTAGCTGAAGATTATTTATTAGTGTGACATTATTACAACAGTAGGGTATTTATTAACAGATATTAAGTGATGCATTTATATCACACAAGAAGTTTATTTTAGGGTGTGTTGAATATATTTATTGACAGGGATATATCGTGTTTTTGTACGGTGTTTTGGGATACATATAGTTTATATGTAACCACTTATAGGCATATCCATAGTAAATATCTAGGTATATCAATAGGTTACACTAAACTCTTAATGTAAATCCTATTAGGGATATATCCAGATAACATTATATTACAAATTGTTACAGTCTATAGTTAATCTATTAATAAGTTAGTTAACTGACTATAGTTAATATTAAGTTAATTTTAATATTTTATTAAGGTATATTAAGAGGGTATGGGTAGGGGGACATGGGGGGTATACGGATATATTATACGTTCTAGGGATAATTTCTAAAATACAGTCTGTAAACCTCCTATAAGTCAGCTTTTTGAATATCAGTAGGGGTCTAAATATAATTTCTCCAGAAATAATCTGTAAACCTCCACCAACAAACCTATAGATTTTCCTTAAGTTAACAAATATTAATTACGCGTGCATTTTTTACTTGACATCATAGTTGATACATGGTATAATAGGACTATAAGTCCTTATCTATAGGTTACCTTAAGGTTATCTTAAAGAAATATAAATACCTATAGAATAACCTATAGGTTATCTTAAAGAAATATAAATACCTATAGGTATACTTAAAGTATCCTATAAGATACCTATAGAATACTATGAAGAATCCTATAATAGATACTTATAATAATCTTATATTCAACTATAATACCTTAAGTTATTCTAGTATATCTAGATTACATCTAGAATTAACTTTATTATCCTATAGTCTATACTTAAAGAATATCTTAAAGGACCCTAGAAGTATAGTTGAAATTAAAGATATCCTTCAAGAGGAGCTTTTACATGGCAGATGTCATAGACATTTCAACAAAGTTTAAATCCAGCTCTATGAAAGAAGAACCTTCAACATTAAGTATCCTTAAAGATATCTTTAAAGCAGCTGATTCAATAGAGCATCTGGTTATATTTATCAAAACGAATGATGGCTCTAAGCTAATGTTTAGAACTGATGCTTCCCTAGAAGACCGTTCTTTATTTGTTCAACTCCTTCAACATGACATCTACAACGACATAGATACTCTTGGCGTAGATGCTTCAACTGAAGACCTCTAAGAAAGTTTCCCATGAGTACCAAACCATCTGTTCTCCTCCCTAAATACGTCACAGTACCTGTAGCTACCGGTCAAACTACCTCAGCAGAAGTTGATATTGAGAACTACGATATTGTAGGTCTTATTACCCCAGCAAATTTTGATGGTACTACGATTACCATTCATGGTGCTGCTGCATCAGGTGGTACCTTCTACCCTCTGGCTGCTGCGCATACTGCATCCACTGCATATACCATAACCACAACTGTTTCAATATTTACTCCTATCTCCCAGCTTGTGACCGCAGGTCTTAGATACATCAAGCTGGTATGCGGTACCACACAAACAACCAGTGACACTAACCTCATACTTGTATTACGCCCTAAAAGTTAAAATAAAGCGATTCTAGAGGGGTTAGAGCATATATCAGGTAGGGTACATGCCAAGACGTATAAAAACTCTTCTACGGGCTTTATTTTAAGATATAATTTAAATATTGACATTTGTTAATAAATATGGTATAATAAGACTATGAATCAATTAACCGAACAGGAAGAAAAGTTTTTGGATTATCTGTTTGATGGCACAGAAGTGCGTCATCCTGATGAGGCCAAAGTACTTGCCGGTTATCCTCAAGATTATCCATACCTGAAGATTATACGCAAATGCAATGAAGCATTGCTTCAACGCTACGATGATTATCTGGCTACCTTTGCACCCAAAGGCTTAGCCGGTTTAATGGACGTAGTTGAGAATCCCCATATACCTGGTAGCGCCGTTAAGCTCAAAGCCATTGTAGAGCTACTTAATAGAGCAGGTGTAGTTACCAAAGAACGCAAAGAAACACAGGGAGCAGGACCAAGCTATGTATTCTTGCTACCCCCTAAACAAAACATAAAGGAAGATTAAAATGACTGCATATTCTGCTAGAAATATCAAAAAGAAACTCGGCATCGGTGAAAGCGCTCGTGCCGCTAAGATTCTTGGTGAAGGCACATTTACCGCTAACGGCACCAGTGCTGTGACTGTTACCAACTCGGCAGTTACCGCTGACTCGGTTGTTATTGTTAGCCTGAAAACTGTAGGCGGTACTGTGGGTGCTGTTCCTTCGGTCAAGACTGTTACTGCGGGTACCGGCTTCACCATCTCGGGTACTGCTTCGGATACCTCTGTCTACAATTACAAAATTATCGGTTAATGTCTAACTCCCTTTCAAAAAGAGCGGCGGGAAGTGATATTGTTAGTAGGGTAAATCCTAAGTATCACTTCCCTCTGGATTTACATATGCTGGAGCGTCAGCTTCGCATATCGCTGGGTCTACCTTTTTTTGGCAAGATGGGAGGACAGGTTGCCTACGGGTATACGTACAATCCAGCAAACGATTGCTACGAACCTATACCAGAAATATTTAAACTACTGCTCCAAGCTCGTAAATATCTATACACCAGCTCTCTCAGAGAAGTAGCAGACTGGGTTAATGTCAAGGCAGAAAAGCTAGGATACAGCACTAGAGTATCTCATATGGGCCTTAGAAACATTATGATTCTGAGACCACCCTTTGAAGAATGCTTATTACCGGTTGAAGAGCGGGAAAGACTGATTGAAGGCATATGTCAAGCGAACAAGAAGAACCCCAAAAAAGCTCCGACATCAGTTCTACTATAGATTTTGATGACTTTGTACCAAAGACTAAAGCTGAAAAGGCTAAAAATCTTGGGAAGCATCTTAAAAAAGCTAGAACTGAAGCTGATAGAGAGGCTACAAGACGCAGAGTAGCTGAGCATCGCCTTAAAAAACAGCAAATTACCAGAGAAAATGCCCAGGAAAAGCTGGAAATACTCTCTACTGTACAAAAAGTAGTAGAGAATAAGACAAATATTATTGATAATACCGTCAAAACTGAGATAGAGACGTATTATCCAGAGATTCTTACAGATAGAGTTATTGGTTGGGAACCTTTCCCAGGGCCACAATCGGATTTTCTAGCTGCAGATGAATTTGAAGTGCTGTTTTCGGGTGGTCGTGCCCCCGGTAAATCTGACGCACTGATGATGGATGCCCTGAGATACTGTGGGGATAGGCGCTTTAGGGGCCTTGTAATCCGTAAAGCGATGGATGAGCTTCGTGACCTAATCAGGCGGGCCAAGGAGCTTTATCCACTCTGCTATCCCGGCACAAAATGGAAAGAGCAAGAGAAGTTGTTTGTATTTCCGTCGGGTGCTACAATAGAATTTGGTTATTGCGACCATGAAGATGACGTAGATAGGTATAAAGGTCAGGAATACACCTGGCTCGGTATTGACGAATTAACAGAGATACCAAAAGAAGAGACTTACGAGAAGCTGCTTGCTTCTGTACGTAAAGGTGGTGAAGGCGTAAAGAACTACGTTCGTGCGACTACTAACCCCAACGGCCCAGGTAAGACATGGGTGAAGAAGCGGTTTATCAATAAAGGTCCTATGGGCAAGACAATAGCCCTACATACTTACATACCGCAGCTAGATAAGACTATTACAACCACTCGCAAGTGGATTCACGGAACAGTATTTGATAACCCCAAGGTTATTAGGGAACGTCCTGAGTATATTGCAATGCTTCAGAACATTGATAACGAGATACTTCGTAAACAATGGCTGGAGGGAGACTGGGATAGTGCGGATGGACTTGCGTTTGATGAATTTAGTCGTAAGACGCACGTAATAGAACCATTCAATATACCTCGTGAATGGCATCGCTTTAGAGCATGCGACTGGGGATATAAAACAAAAGCTGTGTGCCTATGGTTTGCAATAGACTTTGATGGCAAAATATATGTCTATAGAGAGTTTGTTGCTGGTGGCAATAGCAAGAATGGTAAGATGCTAGCTAAGCAGTTCGGTGCTAAGATTCGTGAAATTGAAGCGGAAGCTGGTGAAATTGTTAGATATGGTATCCTAGACGCATCTGCATGGTCACAACGAGGTGAAGATTCTCCCCCACCAGCAGAAGATATGAGTGGTCTCACATGGAGGCCTTCTGACCGGACAAAACATTCAAGAGTCACGGGCAAACTACAAGTACATAATTATTTGCAGCTAGATGAAGATGGCGAACCAAAGCTAGTAATATTTAATACTTGCACAGACTTAATTGAATGCTTATCATCTATTCCCATGGATAAGCATGATAAAGAAGACGTAGATACTAATACAGACGACCATGCATACGATGCTCTGCGCTACGGTCTAATGTCAAGACCCAAAGTATATAATAATTATCATTGGGCTAACCAACAAGCAGAGACACCTATTATTTACAATACAACCTTCGGAGCCTAATATGGATTATCCAGTTACTAAAAGTACCCCTAAGCACAACGCAAAGAATGACATCTTTCCTGTTGGCAAAGCAAAGAAAAAGAACGCCGCTATGCAAACCTCTCTGTTTAGCTCAGACGCTCTCGGTAGTGAAATTTCTACCAGTGCAAAATACGCTAAAAAAGGCAAAGGCGGCACAGTTAATAAATCAGTAGTAAAGACTAAAGCAAACGAGATTTCTCCTACCGCCAAGTACTAATAATGCTTTTAAAAGACCAGTTCAGTATTGCAGGACGGCTCAGTAAAGCCGAGTCTAAAGAGGACGAGCTCTCGCAAGTAGTGGCAGAAGATTATTCTTCTGTCGCTGGTCTTGTTAGAAGTCGCTTTGAGCTGGCTCGTTTAGCTAAGCAACAAGAGCAAGAAAACATCATGCTCGATGCGTACAGAGCGTGGCGTGGTGAACTTGCCCCCGAAGAGCATGCTGCCATTTCTGCCGCTCGTCAGCGTATGGGTGCTGCATCTAGTGTATTCATAAAAATAACTAAGACTAAAGCTACTGCAGCTTATGGCCAGCTGTGCGAAATACTTTTTGCTAATAATAGATTCCCACTCGGTGTAGACCCTACTCCTCGTCCAGAAGGCATAAAAGAAACCGTCACTATTGTACCTGAAGGGGTGCAGTTTGGTGAAGAGGTTGTAGACCCATATGGCTTTAAAGGCGATGGCAGAGAGATACCTAAAGGTGCTACATCTAATACTCTGGTACAAAATCTTAAAAGCTCTCTTACTACGCTTCTCAAAGGTAAAAAGCTGGTAGATGGTGCTTCGCCAGATAGCAATCAATTCCCTCAAATACATCCTGCACAAATTGCTGCAGCTAACCTGGAAAAGGTTATGCAAGATCAGCTGGCAGAAGGTAAGGGTGAACAGGTATTGCGCAAGACGGCATATGAATGTGTGCTCTACGGGACGGGTATCATGAAAGGCCCTTTCTCATATAATGAAGTACAGCCTGTATGGACGCTTGAAGAAGACGGCACTGTAAGCTATACACCAAAGAAAAAATTGACGCCGCGTTTTAGTCATGTATCGGCCTGGGATTTTTATCCAGACCCTGATGCTAGAAATATAGAGCAAGCAGAATACGTTGTAGAAAGACATCTCCTGTCTCGTACACAGCTGCGTCAGCTTCAGAATAGGCCCAAGTTTAATAGAGAAGCTATTAACCAGTTGGTACAAGAATCCCCTAATTATACTACAGAGTTTTGGGAAACTGCTATTGGCAAGTCTGTAGGTACCGTTACCAATAATCGCTATGAAGTATTGGAGTACTGGGGTACCATGGATAAAGAGATGGTACAGGCATGGGGAGAAGAAGTCCCTGACGATTCACTGAACGTAGTTCAAGTAAATGCATGGATATGCAATGGCTATGTCCTTCGTTTAGTACTCAATCCTTTCTTGCCTACTAAGCTCCCTTACCATATTGTTACGTACGAAGAACACCCACATAGAATATGGGGTATAGGCGTACCTGAGAATATGGCAGATACACAAATGCTTATGAACGGACATATACGTATGGCTATTGATAACCTGCGTCTATCCGGCTCTATGGTGTTTGAGGTCAACGAAGCACAGCTAGTTCCAGGTCAGGACTTTAGTATATTCCCCGGTAAAGTATTCAGAAAACAGGGCGGTGCCCCGGGCCAGTCGGTATTTGGTCTACAATTTCCTAATACGGCTCCTGCCCACCTCCAGTTCTTTGATAAAGCCCGCATGTTGGCGGACGAATCAACTGGTATTCCTTCCTTTGCGCACGGACAGACCGGTGCACAAAGTGGTATCCGTAGCGCAAGCCAAACATCTATGCTTATGTCAGCTGCTGCACTTAGCATTAAAACTGTAGCAAAAAACTTTGATGAGCTGATAACGAGCGTCGGTGAAGCACTGCATCGTTGGAACATGCAATTTAACACTGAGGATAAAGACATCCGAGGTGATGTGAAGATTGTAGCAAAAGGGACTGCGTCTTTGATGCAGAGAGAAGTTGTCACACAGCGTCTCCTGTCTCTTCTGCAGCTGTCGGCCAACCCCGCTGTTGCTCCGTTCCTTAAAATTGATTCTATTACTAAAGAGATTGTTCGTAATATGGACCTCGATGGTGATAAGTTTGTCAACGACCCAGTTACGGCCAAGCTTTTTGCTGAAGCTATGTCGTCGGTTATGCCTAGTACAACTGTACAAGCGCCGCAAGAACAGATGCCTGCTCCCCCAGGTTCATCAGCACCAGCAGAAGCCAGCATACCGGGTCCATCAGCACCAGCTAATCCTAATTTTTCAGGCCAGCAATGATACCTATCTCACAAGAACAGCGCCTTAAATTAAATTATTTTGCTACCGCTGAGGGTTCTGCAGCACTAGAGCATCTCTCTGATTTACTTTTTGGGTATTTTGCTGCTCAATGTAGTATCGGAGAAGGAAATCAATTATATAGAGACCAGGGAGCTGCACAACTAGCTAAATGGTTAAAACAATTACCTCAAGGATTACGTAATGGCAGTAATGCTCCCACTACAGCAGGTAGCTAGCGAATTTAGACCAGGAGGCGCATATGCTGCGCCCACAACTGGTGGATACTATAACCCTGTTATAACTGCACCCGCCCCGCAAATACAGCAACCCAGCGGTACTTTGTTGTCACCCAGCAACACGTACAGTGGTGTTAAAAATATAGGTAGTATACTTAATGGTAATGGGTTACCACAGAGTCAGACGTTAAATAGTATAGGCTCTGCTGTAGGGTTTTCTCCTGGTGGTCTTACATACACTGCCACTGGAGCACTTCCATGGCAAACTGCTGGTAGCGTAGCTAATCCAGCTATGTTAGGTTCTGGTGCCCCCGTAACTAATGCTACAGGTGCCTTAGGTACAAGTACGCTATCATCTACCTTAGGTGCAGCTGGTATAGGTGCTTTTGCAGGTAATTTCTTAGGTAAAATAGGTGGCAATTCCACTGGCGGTTCTATAGGCGGTGCTGCAGGTGCTGCAATAGGTAATATGATTGCTCCCGGTATAGGGGGTTTTATTGGTGGTGCTATAGGTGGTATAGCTGGTGGTTTCTTTGGTGGTAAGCCTGCTACAGCAGCGTCTAGTTTTGCTAATGATGGAATAAATCCTGACGGTACATTTATCAATGCCCGTGTAGGGTCTAAAGGCGCTGGACCAGAGTTTGGTCAACAGACACAAAATGAATTAAGTAAATATTTTACTGGTGCCTCAAAAGCTCTCGGTATACAGTTTGCTAACAATACACAAATAAATGCTGGCTACAACAGCTTACGAAGCGGCGGCCCACATCCCGGATATGTAGATGTTCACGGAGACAATATAGATGGTCAGGGCGGTACGAGCAAGAAATTCTTCTTTGACCCCAACGATGCAGCAGCTAAAGATAAAGCCTATAGAGATGCTGTAGCTCTTGTGGCACAGAGAAGTGGCTTTACCGATACAGCAAAGTTAAATGAGTACTTTGATAGCATGAACGCCCCTCAGCAGCAAGGCAGCAGCGCTCCATTTATACCTATCAAAGGTCAACAGCGTTTTGCAGATTTTATGAGTAAATACACACAAGGAACACAAAATGGTAATGCAGCCTAAAGGTATTGAAAACCTTCCACGAGACCTCGGGTCTATCGAACAGGACGGTGCAGCTCCTATACCTCCTGCTAAACCTGTGCCTCCAGAAATGGGTACTGGCGAACCTGATGGTATTGCTCCTGGTTCGTCTCCTATGGAGGACGGCGGTATTACCCCAGAGATGATTGAGGCGCATTTAGACGCCATGCCTGATGAAGATAAAGCATTCCTAGCAGAACATCTTACTCCGGAATTTATACGAGCTATCAGCCTTATAAGCGGACAAGAAGTAGGGAATTATTTAAACCAATATGTAGACCAGAACAAAGTTCTTGTTCCGGTACCAAGAGAAGTTGCAGAGCAAGAGATGGGTAGAATGAAGTCCCAGCAACCTGTTCCTGCACAACCAAATCAAGGAACTCCTGCACCTCAGGCACCAGCGGCTGCGCCGTCTATGCCAGGGGTAATGGCTCCTTCGATGTAAGCAATGGCTACTCCTAGAAATAGGACCCAGAGTATAATTAGAAGTGATTTTAATTATCCGAGGCTACTTGCATAAGCAACCCTAACGGAGATATAAAATGTCTATCCAAACTAAAGCTGTCCCTAGCGCACTCGAGAATCTTCTCAAAGCTAAAGGACAAAATCCCCACAAAGAAGTGGCAGTTGTTCAACCTCCTGCTGCGGTAATTGTGGAAAATCAAAATACGGACGTTCCTGCTACTCCTGCACCGGACCCGGAAGATACCCCGGCTACTCCTGTTCAGAACCTAGAACCCGCGCAAACAGGCAGAGATTCTCCTGCATGGCGTGAACTCAAGGCATATCATGACCGGACAGTTTACGAACTAAGAGAAGAACTTCGCCTGCTCAAAGAGGCTCAACTACAAGCACAAAAACAAGAGCACGTACGGCCACCTAAAACCCCAGAAGAAATGAAGGCGTTTGCGGAGCAGTACCCAGAAGCAGTTGCGTATATGGAGACTATTGTACTGAATAAGCTTCAGAACAATACTCTGGATAATGAACTGCGTAGCAAATTGCAAGAAGTTACTCAACTTAAGACTGAACTTAAAGAGAAAGAAACTTTTGCAAAGCTTTTAGCCGAGCATCCTGACGCTGAAGAGATTAAACATGACCCTAAGTTCACGGCATGGTTCTATGAACAGCCAGAGGATATTCAACGTATCCTAAGAACTTCTACGGATTATAAAGCAATCTCGAAGCAGCTGACGCTGTATAAGATGGAAGTATTGGGCATAAACCCCAAAGAAACTAAGAAAGCTAAGAGTCAGGATAGCATTAACGCATCACTCGGTGTAGATGTCAAAGGTCAAACTCAGATTCAGCCAGCTAAAAAAGTCTGGACTATGAGTGAGATAAACCAGATATCTAAAGATTATAAGCTCTGGACTAAGTACTCTAAAGAAATTGATGCTGCTCGTAGGGAAGGCCGTATTGATACATCCAAATAATAATTTTAACAACTAAAGGTAATATAATATGTCTACTGGTTTCCCCGCCGCCCCCGGCTATAATCAGCTCCAAGGTGGTGCTGCATTTCCTACGATTTTCGATAATAAGATTCTTCGTAGCCTTAAGATTGCATCTATTGTAGATGAAATCACTAATGATAACTACAGCGGTATGATTCGCGAACAAGGCGACACTGTAAAGATTGTAAAACAGCCTGTTGTACAGGTTCGTCCTTACACTCGCGGTGTACAGCTTGAGCGTCAAGCAATTGTGGACGAAGATTTGTCGCTCGTAATTGACCAAGGTAACTACTACAGCTATACGCTGGAAGACATCGAGCAAGTACAGTCGCACATTGACTGGGAAGACGCTTGCGCAGATGCTGCTGGTTACGCGCTGCATAACAGCTATGATGCTGAAGTACTCTCGTACATTGAAACCCAAGTTCCTTCGGCTAACACTGAAGGTAGCTCCGGTTCGCCAAAAACCATTGGTTATGGTGCTGGTAACAACTTCACCCCATACAACGCTCTGAACCGCCTGGCTCGTAAGCTGGATGAACAGAACGTACCAGAAGCTGGTCGTTGGGCTGTGGCTGCACCTGCCTTCTGGGAGCTGATTGCTGATGAAGACGGCAAACTGGTTGAAGCACAAGTTACTGGCGACAACGAGTCGATGATTCGTGCCCGTAAGCTGGCTACTTCGAGAGAGATTGCTGGTTTCACCTGCTTCAAGAGCAACAACGCACCTAAATTCAGCGACAGTGTTCCTATCCTGCTGGTAGGCCATGTAGACGCTGTAGCTACTGCTTCGCAAGTACTGAAAGCTCGTATGCTTCCTAACCCGAACGCATTCGGTATGATGTACGATGGTGTGCATATCTATGGTCGTAAAGCTCTGCGTCCAACGGCACTGGCTAAGATGTTCATGTCGCTTGGTACCGTATAATAATAACTAACTTTAAAGGACTATAAATATGGCTGATATTACTATTGGTGGTTCGACCGGACTCGTTGCTACGGGTCTCGGTCAAGCCCCTAGAATTGTTAAACTTGAACTGGATATTGCAGATGTAGCAGCTACTGTTACTACCGGCGGTCTGGTTAAGTATATTATCCCTGCTAACACGTACTTCCAATTTCTGTACGCTGAATGCGTTACTACTCTTGACTTGGATAGTGGCTCGTCTGACCGTGTAGATATTGGTGATGCATCGGATGACGACCAGTATGTGAGCAATGCCACCACGCTGACCGCTGGTACTGCTCTGACGGTTGTTACTCCTACCCATACTGACGGCCTTGTGACTGGTGCTGCAGACTTCTTGTCTGTTAAGCTGACCGGTGACAAATTGGCTGGTGGTACTGCCAACGCTAGCGGTATTCTCCGTATGGTGTTGCTGGTAGGCAGTGCAAATCGTGTTGCACCAATGACTGTTCAAGACTAACATTGTTACTGGGAGGGCCTCTGGCAATAGCCATGCCCTTCTTTTATAGGTATATAGAATGGCGTATGATTACTTACATCTAGTTAATCGTCTTTGCTACAAGCTGAACGAAGTTCCGTTGGATGCTTCTACATTTAGCTCTGCTGAAGGCGTATACGACGATTTCAAAAATGCAGTCAATGCTGCTATTCTGGATATATACCAAGAAGAAGACAATGAGTGGCCTTTTGGATGGGAATCTACTACTCAAAAGACTACCGTTGGACAAAGTGAATACACCAAGCCAGCAGATATGTTGACTATAGACTGGGATTCTTTTGTCATAAAGAGACTGGCACTACCTGTATACACCCTTACTCAGACAGCGGGTATAGCTACTTGCACCATTACTGCTGGGCACCAGTTAAAGACTGGTGATGTTGTATATATACGTGGGGCAGACCAAGCAGACTATACAGGAGACTTTACTGTTACTGTTACTGGTACAACTACCTTTACTTTTCCCGTAAGCGCCGGGGCTGTGTCACCAGCCACAGGCAGCATCGTAGTCTACCTACCCTATCCATCCAGAAAACTTACATGGATAGACTGGGATACCTATAGAAAAGAAGGCTATCTAGAACGCGATACTGAGACATACCGTGAAGAGAACTATGGTATGCCAGAAGTTGTTGCTCGTATGCCTAATAACAACTTTATATTGAGTCCTAAACCAAATAGAATATATACGGTCGAGTACGAATACTTCAAAAAACCTGCTCTACTTGTTAATTATAATGACGTACCAACTATACCTGAAGAATACGCCGAAGTTATAGTCAATGGTGCTATTGTGCACGGCTACCTATTTCGAGATAACGTAGAAGAAGTAGCTATAGCAAAAGACGCCTATACCAATGGTGTAAACAGAATGCGTCGTTCTTTAATACCTCAAAGCTACTACATGCGGGTTGTGAACTAATGGACCGTTGGGTTTCTAAGCCTATATCTTGTGCTGGTGGGTTGGTATTAGATATCGACACACTAATTCAAGGTACCCAGTTTCCCGGTACCGCAGTTATACTACAGAACTTTGAGCCAGACATAGCTGGTGGATATCGTAGAATTAATGGTTTTATTAAATATGATTCTACTGTAGTCCCGGGCAGCACGAGTAACCCTATACTAGGGGTAAAAGTAGCCATGGGTGGTGTCTTTGCGACAAGAAAGACCTCCAGCGATAATCGGATTTACTTCGGTACCGGTACGGGCTGGACACAAGTAAGCTCCGCTGCTCGAAATGGCGGTGTGACCAGAGCACGATTTACTTCGTATTCGTTAGTTGCACCCGTAGTAATACAGTGCGACGGCGTTAATCCTGCTTGGAAGTGGGACGGCGTATCGGAGACAATATTAAATACCTCTGGTGCCCCTACTAACCCAAAATACGCTAAGTTATTTAAGGGTCGCCTGGCACTAGCCGGACACTCTACTGGGGATATCCTAACGCTATCTGCGCCCAATAACGATGAAGATTACACTGGTGGTGGTGGTGCACTAGAGTTTAACGTGGGAGATACTATAAAAGGTATAGCTCTGTTCCGCGACGTACTCGTAATATTCTGTGAAAGAAGCATAAAACGTCTCACAGGGTCTACTAGCGCAGACTTTAAAATAGAACCAGTAACAGATTCTATAGGCTGCGTATGCGGTGATACTGTACAAGAAATAGGTGGTGACCTAGTTTACTTGGCTACTGATGGTCTACGTTCTTACGCAGCTACCGAACGGGTGGGGGACATAGAAATGTCGTGTGTATCACGCTCCATACAACCCCTTGTTGCGTCTGTGCTTGCAGAAGGTTTTAGTGAAGATGAATATTCCTCCTGCTGCATACGTAAAAAGAGTCAATACAGACTGTTTATAAACAATTCAAACCTAGGTGACTCTGATAATATAAATATATTAGGTCGTCTGCAGGATGCCCCAGTAACCCCTAAAGGTCAGTTTGAATGGGCTACTATGCTAGGCTTTAAGCCGTATTCAGCCGATTCTGAGTACAGCGGCAACCTAGAAATAGCTGTATTTGGGCACACTACAAATGGATACGTGTATAGGTTAGAGTCCGGTAATACGTTTGACGGCACGCCCATAATAGCAATATATCGCAGTCCAGACCTGACTTTTGACGATGCATCAATTCGTAAGGTATTTCAAAAAATAAATGTCTACACCAAAGTAGAAGGCAATATAGACGCTAACGTACAGTTATTGCTAGATAGAGAAGAGCTATCCGCTATTCAACCAAACCCAGTAAGTATATATCAAGCAGGCACAGTACCTGTGTATGGTGTTGCTGAGTACGGTACAGACAGGTATGGTGCGTTTATCTATCCATTCTTTAAAAGAAACCTTATAGGTTCTGGGTTTTTTGGGGCATTCCAATTTGTGTGCAACAACGATTCTGCACCATTTAAAATAGATTCATATCAAATTCAATTTAGTACAAAAGGTCGTCGTTAATGTCTAATGGGTATATCCGTCAATCTGCAGGTTCTATCGTAACTGGTGCAGTAATACAGGCATCACATTTCAACGCAGAGTACAACGCTCTTGAGGCAGCTTTTAGTGGCAGCACTGGGCACGACCATTCTGGTGCAGCTGGTATGGGACCTATTATTACTCCTGTTGGTGGTGGTACGCCAATATTCCTAGGCAATTCTGTTAGCGGTACCGGTAACGCCATTGTAATTGGTGCAACCATACCGAGTAACTTTACACTCACGGATAAGTACGCAATATATTTCCGCCCAGCAAACTTTAATACTAGCAGCACAGTTACCTGTAACGTCATAGGCACTGGTGCCATTGCTCTGAAGCAGCTGTCTCCCGCTGGCTATATAGACCTTGAGCCATTTTCCTTAGCACCTGACCAGCTCTACGTATTGGCATACGATTCTGGTGCTAACGTATATCAAGTGATAAACGCTCTTTATCAAGGTACTCCTAGCGTTATAAGTGCAGGTTTTGTTGCAGATATATCACATCTATGGTATCGTTTTGTAGCAACCTCTGCTTTGATGATAACTCTTCCCGCTGCGGCAACTAGCCCATCTTTCTACTGGATAGAAGTACAGGCGCTTGGTGGTGATGTTACCATAGAACCTGATGGTACTGATGAAGTACAAGGCTCGGGTGCAGGTAATGCATATACAATAAAGCAAGGAACTTCTGGTGTCATCTACTTGGGAGATGATGGTAAATGGTATGTTAACGGGACTTCTAACACGCAGCCTATAACGGCTGGCGGTACAGGTGCAACTAGTGCTAGTGCAGCCAGAACTAATTTAGGTTTAGTTATAGGTACTGATGTACAAGGATATGATGCTGATTTAGCCGCTATTGCTGCACTAGACGCTACCGCAGGATACTTGACTAAAACAGGGGCTAATACGTACGCTAGACGTACTTTAACAGGCACGTCCAACAGACTGACTGTGTCTAACGGGGATGGTACCTCCGGCAATCCTGTTTTCGATATCTCTGCTGCATACGTCGGACAGACATCAATAACCACGCTAGGTACTATTGGTACCGGCACGTGGCAAGGCAGTATTATAGGGGGTACCTATGGTGGTACGGGCGTTAACAACGGCACTAAAACTATAACTCTAGGTGGTAATTTAACTACTTCTGGTGCATTTAATACTATACTAACAGTTACTGCCGATACTAATATAACTCTACCTACTTCCGGTACACTAGCAACTCTAGCAAGCCCAGCCTTTACTGGTAATGTGTCGGTAACTGCATCTAGTGGCGTTGCGTTTACTGTGACCAACACAGGCACTAGCGATACCTTTGTAATAGAGGACTCGGCCAGCCCAGACTCTACGCCATTTGTTGTAGACGCCACTGGTCGCACTATTATAGGCCACACAAATATTCTGTCTACGATTGACGGTGGTAACATGCTTTTACAGATATACCACGCTGTTTCAGCACGTGCTGCAGTATCTATAGGTGGATTTTCTAACGATGCTAACGGCCCTCGTGTACAGTTTCTTAAATCTCGTAGCGGCACTATAGGTAGCTTTGGTATTGTTCAAAGTGGAGATATCTTAGGGGATATATACTTTGGCGGTGATGACGGCGTAGATTATCTACAGTTTGGTGCTCGTATTCGCGCTCTTGTAGACGGCACCCCCGGTAGCAACGATATGCCTGGTCGATTAGAGTTTATGACTACTGCAGATGGTTCGGCTACATCTACTGTACGCATGACTATAGACAACGCAGGTAGAGTAGCTGTAGGTGCTTCTGCGCCAAACGCCAATGCTATACTGGACTTGCAAGGCACTACAAGAGCCTTCATGCCGCCGCGCCTGACTACTACACAACAGAACGCTGTATCTAGTCCAACCGCAGGTATGACTGTTTATAATAGTACGTTAGCAGCTATGACATACTACACGGGTACTACTTGGCGGCCCATAGGTTCGGTAGTAGATAGGGCGTACGCAGAATATACTACTAATGCGGACATTTCTACTGTAATACCTGATGACGACAGCATACCACAAGTGGGTGAAGGCACAGAAATATTGAGCGCCTCTATAACACCTAAAACGACTACGAACAGACTTCGCGTACGTTTTCAAGGTTGGGGTTCTGTAGGCACTGATGCAAATGCTATAATTGCTGCTGTGTTTAATAATGGCGCAGCAAATGCTATAGCAGCAACATACAGCTCATTGGTTCCCGACGCAGCTGGATGCGTTAACATTTTCTTAGAGTTCGAGTTTGTTCCTGGCTCTACCTCTGCCCAGACTATATCTGTTCGAGTTGGCGGCTCTGCAGGCACTATTCGTATGAATGGGTCCACTTCTGGTAGAAAGATGGGTGGTGTATCTAGAAGTACTCTTGTAATAGAGGAGGTTGTAGCATAATGAAACCAAGTCTAGAAGTAATTGATAACGAGCTTCAGCACACTAACATAGAACTCCAAGAGTTGCGCAAAGAGCTAGAAGACCTTAAGGCATGGCGACGTTCATGCTCTTTATGGGCGGCAGGTTGGGCGGGTATATGTGCTGCTGTCATGTCTATAGCTGGCTTTCTTAATTTATATTGGGAAAAACTAAATTCTATAGTGGAGAAACTCAGATGAAATTTATTCTTATTTTTCAGTTGATGTTCTTTGCAATAGTGGGCATAAAGCATTCCGACTTAATACGGGAAAATGAACATCTACGCGCACAAAAAGCTATAATGGCAATAGCAGAACAGATGACGATAGAGCAGTTAACAAATCTTAACGTACACAGTATCTAGATGGCAAAAAAACGCAATTACAAGAATGAATATGAGAATTATCAAGGTAGCCCAGAGCAGATAAAGCGTCGCTCTATGCGGAATCAGGCCAGAGCCAAATTAATGGCTGCAGGAAAAGTTAAGAAAGGGGATGGCAAAGACGTAGCCCACGCCAATGGAAACCCTAAGGATAATTCTATGCATAACCTAAAAGTCCAGTCAAAAAGTGCTAACAGAAGCTTCCCTAGAACTAAAGCAGCTAAAAAACGAAATCCAAAAGATTAATATTGACATTTGTTAATATTTATGGTACAATAAGGATACTATGGCAACAGACCCCCAAACTGGCTTAACCCTACCACAATACTTAGCAGGACAAGTAGATAATCCTACTATGCCCGAGGGCACTGTCTTTACGCCCACTCTTTTGGCAACAGATACTCCTACATTAGAGGCTACGGGCCAGCTAATGAATACTAATAACCCTGCTTTAAATATGCAGCCGGTAGCTCCAGTGGCACCCACACCTACTGTTGTAGCACCCACAACTACGGCTGCACAAGGACAGGCGCAGACCGTTAATCCAAATGCTCCGCTGGCTAACGTAAATCCTACAGGAAATCCATACACTGCTACTACTATTGCTAGCAATCCTGCACTACAGGGACAAGCACAGCAAGGTACCGTATCAGAAAAGGCCACTGTTAAAGGCCAACTCGAGCAGCTCTATAAAGAATCTCAGCCCGGTAAGATACCAGAATGGGCTAGAGGTGCTGTCGTACAGGCTAACGAGGCCGCTGCCGCTAGAGGTATAGGTGCATCAAGTATAGGTGTTGCCGCTATTGCTGCGGCTATACAGGCCTCTGCTTTACCTATAGCTGCACAAGATGCTTCTACGTATTTCCAGATGGATATAACTAATCTGAGCAATAGACAGCAGGCCGAGTTTGAAAACTTAAAGATACGTCAGCAGGCGCTATTAAGCGACCAGGCAGCTGAGAATGCAGCAAAGCAATTCAATGCGGCTAGCCAAACACAGGTACAGCAATTTATGGCTACTATGGTGTCTAACATCATGACGCAAAATGCTGACCGTGTGCAAGCTATGACTCAATTCAATGTGGGCCAAGAAAATACTATGGCTCTGCAGAACATAGCCAATCAAATCACTGTAGATACATTTAATGCACAGCAAAAAGCCGCTGTAGAGCAGTTTAATGCCCAACAGAGCTTCGCAAGAGACCAGTTTAACGCACAGGCTGCATTTGCCATTGAGCAATCTAACGTCCTATGGCGCCGCAGTATCAACACAGAAAATACTGCAGCTATCAACGCAGCAAATCAAACTAATGTACAGAATAGATTTAATCTAAGTCAAACAGCGCAAAATCAACTATGGCAGCAGTGGCGAGATGAAGCTTCTTGGGCATTCCAGGCGTCAGAGAATGAAAAGATACGGCAATTCAACGTAGCTATGGCAGCAAACAATAGACAATATCAAGACAGCAACTCGGGCTTCAATTGGAGCAAAGCTGCTGGTTCATTTATTTCTGGCTTATTTTTATAGGAATTGAGTATGGCTGACTGGGGTAGTATATTAGATGATATACGACATATAGGAGATGACGTAAATGCTTTTTTTGATACGTCGCTTGGTAAAGGTATAGGGGCAGGTGCTAAGTCACTTGTTGAGGATACAAAAAAACAAAAAACAGACCTCAGAGAAGGTTTTGCTGGCTATGAAGCGTTCGCTCCCAGGGACAGAGGTAGAGACCTGCAATCTGAAGATTTTTATACTGCAGAAAGAGCATGGATGGCTAGATTACGTAGATTCTCTGAAATGAGTACAGGCACTGAAGTGCGTCTGGGAGGCAAGTAATGGTAGCTAGTTTGTTTGATGCACCGATTCCTGGGCAATCGTTAACTCGTGAAATGGGTAGTGCACCCTTTGAAATGCCACCACAGTACACTGATGTCAATGAGGCATTGGAGTACATATTTGATAAGTTGACTAGACCACGTGAAGTTGTTAAGCTGGTGCTTGTACTTAAAAAAGGTATGCCTGTAGAGTACTTAGCTAGGGCGCTACTGTTTGAAGGCTTTGCTAAAGGTAAATGGACTCCTGACATGGGTATGCTAATGCTCCGTATCGTAATGGGTATGATGATTGCTATAGCAGTACAAAAGGGAGTTAATCCTAAGCTTTTCAATCCAGATAATGCATACAATGAGTTCTTAGATGATTTTCTTGACTTGGCAGAAGAGCCTAAAGAGAAAGAAGAACCAGAAGAAAAAGAAGAGATAGAGTTTACCGGTCTTATGGGAGTTAAACTGTAATGGGGTTTTTATCCGGTTTCATGGAAGGTGTTGCTACTACCGTAGCAGAGGACTTTACTGCTCGTCGCAAGATTGAACAAGAAATTGACCTTGCCCGTAAAAAAGAAATAGCGCTCATAGAACCTACTATGGAAGTATTTAAGCGTAAACAGGAAGCAGAGGCAGCTCTTAAACGCCAATTAGCGGATGAAGAAGCGGCTAGATTCAAGACTCAGTGGGAATCTATGAATGCACCTACAGCACCCTCCTCGCTTGCTATGCCAGAAGGGCTTACAGGACCCGGTACTTCACCCCCTACAGACTTAAATTCTGTTAATCAGCAATTACAAGACACTTTGAAGAAAAAAGCAGCAGCTATTGCCAGTGGTAACGCTAGACTTGGGCAGTTCTTTGATGCACAAGCAGACGCACTCAAGGCACAGTATACATACTTAGCAGACGCTCAAAAGAATGTCAATGCTCCTGTTACAAGTGCAGAAGGTGTCAATATTGTAGATGCTATTGAAAAGCGGACTAAAGAAGACGTAAAACCAGGCGTTATGTCGCGTTATCTACCACAAAAACTTGAGAAGTTTGTGATGGATAGCAGCGTGACTCCTCTACATGAGCAATCTAAGAGCAAGCACAAAGAATTGGCGCAGGCTGTGTCTGCAGCTAAACGGGTAGAATCAGGCACAAATACTGCAGAAGTATCTGATACAATTATAAACGAGACAGAAGCTGTTATACGCAATCTTAATGTATTAAATTCAGAAGACCCTAAGGTAACTCCTGAAGATAAGATGCAGGCAGCTCAAGAGATTGCTACATTTATATCTTCTCTATCAGATATAGAGCGTGAGCGCATGGCGTCTGACCCAAATTTCAACAATGTATTCACCCCAGAGGTACAGAGACGTCTTAATAGTTTCTTGGGCGAAACAGACCAAGTACAAGAAGCTCCTAAACCTGAAGTAGATACCACCTCTATTCTAACTGCTGCTAGAAATGCTATAGCACGTGGTGCACCAAGAGATAAAGTAATAGAAAGACTTCAAGCTAACGGAATAGATACTAGCGGACTATAATGGCTAATATATCCTTTGATGACTTAATCCCTAAAGAAGCTCCTGCACAAGAAGCTATATCTTTTGACGACCTTATACCGGCAGCGGAACCTATGGTTTCGGAAGAACCTGCTACTGTAGAAGACAAACCCAAAGGTGCTTTCAAAAGAATATGGGAATCCCTACGTACCACAAAGCCAGGAGAGGCTACGTTCTCTCCTACTATAGGCCGAGATATATTAGAGGGCATAAAGACAGAGACTAAAGAAGGGTTCAAGCAAGCTGTGTCTAATCCATTTAACAGGCCTGCCGTAGAACTTGACACAGAATTACATAAAGAGAGTCCTTTCTTAGCTAGAGGTAAACAATTTCTTGAGGGTGCGTCTCAACCATTTGAGAATTACATAGGTGCGGCAAGAGCTGGGTGGAGCTTCATAGGAGAGCCAATAAAGAACATTGTATCCAAGCCTCTAGAGAGAGCTACAGAAGGCGCGATACCAAGTGGTGCAACCGACATTGCCGCGGCTATCGTAGCTCCGGGTGGCGGTCTTGTTAAAGCCAGCAAAGAAGTAAAAGCACTCAGAGAAGCGTCTAAAGTAGATACGCAGGCAGCTACTAGAGCACAGCTACAGGATATGGGTATAGATGTATCCGGTCTTGGTACGGAATCTGCTCAGCAGTTTACAGATGCTAACGCCGCTGTTGCGGAGAGAATGTTCTCTAGCGTCCCTGTTTTGGATTCACAAGTAACGCAGGCCCAGCGACTAGCAGCCAGCGAAGAGCTTATGAAAGGCAAGCAAGAGGCCTTAGCTCAAGTGGCATTAGGTGCCCGTAATCCGTATACTAGAACTGCAGAGCAAATAGCTAAAGTAGAACCTCAAACTAGTCCGCTTATAGACGACATTCAAAAGAATATTGATGCAGATATAGTCAGACTACAGGCAGAGAAAGAAGCTACTAAGGTGCTGGAGGGCGGTGATTCCGACCTGGTTGCGCGTATTCATGCAGATATAGATAAAGAGATAGCTGCTCTAAAGGCAGAAAAAGGTGCTACTAGAATAGTCAATACAGAACTGGCAGACGACCAGTTTGAAACTAATATTTTCTACCCCACTCAAAACGCACTAGACTCTGGCGTGCCGTATCAACGTGTAGAGCAAGAGCTTAGGGATGGTCTGAAGGCTGCTCAACTGCCGGATGACCAAATAGAGACGCTTGTACAAAGAGCTATACCTGAAAGTTATAAAAAGCTAGATACTGAAATACCAGAGGTAGCACAGACGCTAGGTATACCTGAACCTACTGCTAGAGGTGTAATCCCCGTAGCTACTCCTGACGATGGGTCTATATACACGCCACTGACTGCAGAAGAACTTAAATTAGGCGGTTCTCTTCGTTCTAAGGTGGCAGACAGCACCAACATGCTGTCGCTTATGGGGCGTATGTATGCTAAGAAAAACGGTATCAACATAGGCTCAGAATCTCTTAGAGAGCTAGATGATTTAACTGCAATACGTAATCTGAGTCAACGAGGGTCCATATGGTGGCGCTCTATTGTTGGTAATCCTAACGGTAAAGATAAAGGTATTCTATGGACTAAAGCAGGTTCCGAATTAGCCCCTGACTTAGATATAGATAACTTCAATGCCTCTATAGTAAAAGCTAAACAAGCTGGTATGACACCAGACGAATTGCGGGAGGTTATCAATGCTTACAATGCTTATGATGACTATGCTAATATTGACCGTATTATCAATAGTACTAAACAAGAACTAGCGCAAGTCGCCCCTGGGTCTAAAGAAGCTAAAGAGCTTAATAAGACAATCCTGGAGTATGAACTTAAAGAGTCTTTCATGACGAGGGACCAAGTAGCTGCGTCTATAGATAAGTTCAAAGATAATGCAGCAGCTCAGCAATTCTTAGCTAATAAGAATAAAATAAACAGACGGCTACTTACCGGGCTTGTTGATGTAGGTAAAATATCCAAAGCAGAGGCGGATAGGATTCTTGCTGCTCACCCCAACTACGCACCTGCATGGCGGGATGTAGAGGACTTTAGATACGCTAATATCGAGGTTATAAATTCTGGAGGTACTACTAAACCTTTCCGCTTCCGTAAGATAAGTGAAAAAGATGTGATGGACCCTATACAGACCACCACAAATAACATTATCAATACTGTACGGAAAATAGAACAAACGCAATATAGAACCTCTGCCCTGAAGTACTTACTGCCTAAGCTTGATGATAGCGCATGGAAAGTTCTGTTTAGGGAAAATAAAGCGGATGTACAAAAAGCACTGGATGCCATTAAAAACGGTAAGAAATCAAAATGGAGTGCAGAAGAAATAACCTCTCCTGACGCAGGTAAAGTACAACGGGTAGGCAATATAGTATTCGACGTAGATGGTGGACAGATTCAGCTCACCATTAAAGACCCACAAGTATTTCAAGAGTTCAGCAACGCCCGCGTATGGGAATCTACTGGTCCATGGTTTGAGAAAATAGAAAAGTTGGCTCACTTTACCAGAAACTTCATTACGCTGAACCCAGAGTTTTCCTTGAGAAACATCCAGAGAGAAACTATGGATGCTATGGTGGGTGCTAGAACTAATTTGAAGCAGAAGTTGCTGTTCCCTGCTCAGAACGTAAAGAATCTTTTCGCAAAAGACCTTAATCCAGAGCTATATGACCATATTGCTAATAACATAGGGTATGGTTCTAGACGCGGTATGAATCTATATCGCCTAGAGGATGTAGGGACTACTTCTGCAGAGCTTGCTGATTTCCGTCCTACTAAGTTAAAAGAAGCGGGACTGCCTACCAAGCTTGCAGATAAAGTTGCTCAGCCTCTAGAGAGCTTTGCCAACAGATTTGATATGGCCCCTCGTATCAGTGTATACGAGTGGACACTTCGTGACGGATTAGCTAGCGGCTTAACACATGAGAAAGCCCATGAAGCTGCTATCTTTGCAGCCAGAAACCTTGGTGTTAACTTTACGCAAAGAGGTTCTCAAGTACATCTTGACAAACTGATACGTACCATACCATTCAGCCGCTCGTTCATTAACTCGACGGACCGCATGCTCATGCTTGCGAAGTACGAACCTATGCGCTTGGCTAGAAATACCTTTGTCGGGCTGTACATACCCTACATGACCGTCAAAGCGTACAATAATCAGTTTACTGATGCCAATGGAGTACCTCTCCAAGCTTCCCTAGACCCTACAATACAAAAAGACGTATTGCCTATATACGGTCCCTGGAGCAAAGACGTTAACGACTATTTTCCATTGCGGCTAGGTTGGGTTTACGGTAGAGCTTTGCCTGCTATGGAGAAGTCTACTGCGTTCATGATGCAAGAGATAGGCTCTAGAATTGATGCTGGTGTAGCTGCGTCTATACCAGATATCTTAAAGAGTAGCAATGAGACTAAGGATATAAATCCTAAGGAGGTTCTGGCAGCATGGACTGACTACCTAACAGGTATTACGCAACCAAGTAGCGTGCTTCCTGTAGGCCTCAAGCAGGTAGTAGAACTGAGCACAAATACAGACTACCAAGGCAGGGAAATTGTCCCTAGCTATCTACAAAATAGCCCCGCTTTTGCGCAGGTAAAAGATACTACTCCTGCGGTGCTTTCTGACTTTGCTTACGCACTTCGTAAAAGAGGAATAGAACTTAGCCCACTTACTACCGAGTATCTTTTAAACTCTATATTTGCAAGTGCTGCTACATACAGTCTCCAAGGTGCAGATTTCATATACAGTGCAGCCACCGGCAGAGAACGCCCAGCAATGGAGGGCAAAGATATGCCATTTGTTGGTCTAGTTACGGGCAAGACTTCGGAAGTAGCTAAGGAAGGCATAGAAAGCCAATTCTCAAACGTAGGTAAGTATCTGGATAATATACAACGTACTCGGCTTGCTATAGAAGACCGTACGGCAACAGACCCTAACGCTCACCTTGACCTACATAACTTTGATATAGACCATGCGCTAGAACTCAATTACTACGCTAAGTATAGAGAAGCTAGAGACGCTATCAAACCCTATAGAGATATGTCACAGCGTATTGCTAAAGCAGGTAAAGATGAGGCTCAAGGATATCAAACACCTGAGGTAGAACTCTTTGGTGACCCAGATAAACGTAAAGCTATTGATGATATCCGTAAAGGCAATATAGAAATCATGCGCAACTTCCTCAAGGAAATAGAGCGTAATGATGACGCTGAAGATATCTATTACGAACGTCTGACGCGTACGCCTATGACGAAAGGTATTGAGAAGGGTATCAAATTATTTGAAGATGATGATACTCCTCCTGAACCGCCCAAGTCTACTGATAAACGGGCAACTGTATATGATGATAGTACACCGGGGTTCTTTGAGCAAATAGCTGCTGGAAAAGCTTCTGGTATAGAACCCGCATCTATGGTCAATGCAGATGAGCCATACAAACCAGGGTTTTTGGAAAGATACTTCCCAACAATAAGGAATCAAGTCGTGAGTAAAATAAAAGATGTAGCTGTGAATAAGACCCTAGAATTAGAGGGTGGATATGTTAATCACCCAAGAGATAACGGTGGACCAACTAACTTCGGTGTGACGCTGGCTACTTTGCGTCTGGTAAATCCCAAAGCTACTATTAACGATGTCCGCAAGATGACTAGAGAGGATGCGAAACGCATCTATACAAAGTTGTATTGGGATGACGCTAAAGTAGATAAAGTGCCTATGCAGCTACAGGACTTAGTATTTGATGGTAATATCAATCATGGTGTACCTGGTATGACTCGTGTTGTGCAGAGAGCACTTAATGACTTAGGCGCCAAGCTTGCTGTAGACGGTAAGATGGGCAATAAGACTCTTAACGCACTGGCGGAGTATGACGCCAAAGCAGTTAGAGAAGCTATCTTGAAACGCAGAGAACGGCTGTATAGACAGCACGATGACTTTGATGTGTTTGGTGATGGTTGGCTAGACAGATTAACTAAATTAAAAAATATCCCAAAAGAAGCTATGGAGGCTTAATACTATGGATTTTATTGTAAATAATTACTTAGAAATACTCAACGCTATCGCGTTGATTGTGGCTGGTGCTTCGATTATCGTCAAGTTCACCCCCACTCCTAAAGACGATAGCGTTGTTAATGCCATTCTCAAGGTACTAGAGAAGCTGGCATTGAACAAGAAGTAAGCGTATGGACATCCTATATTGGATGACAGGTACAGGTATAGGGGTGCTTCTATTGCTCCTCTATACCAAATCGCTTATACAAAAGAACAGTCAGCTCAAAACTGAGAATGATAAGCTAATATCTCACACAAATTATCAAAATGCCGTCATTAAACAGCTCAGCACTCCTCGGACTGTCGATACTACTATTAACAGCTTGCACGAAGGTGTATTCTAATAATTGCGGTATCTTATTTACCTACGAGCCTGCGTACCAACAGAAAGTTGCCAAGCAGCTGGCAGAACTGAAAGAAGACCCTAGGTACACAGAGACTGTAACTATGGTTATGGACTATGGTACTACACGAAACTCTATACGCGAATGTCTAAAAGAAAGATAGCATATGGCTAAATCACCTGTCTGGCAACGAAAAGAAGGTCAGAATAAAGAGGGCGGACTCAACGCTAAAGGTAGAGCCGCCTATAATAAAAGTACCGGAGGTAACTTGAAACCACCAGTATCTAAGGAAGAAGCTAAGAAATCTCCTAAATCTGCAGCCAGAAGAAAATCATTCTGCGCAAGGATGGAGGGGCATAAAAAGAAAAATACATCAAGTAAAACTGCTAATAATCCTAACTCAAGGATTAACAAAGCGCTTAGAAAATGGGATTGCTAATGGCTGATACTAAAAAGACGGGTAAATTCAAGGGTAAAAGTAATAAATTGGGATACGGTGGTAGGGCTGCCCAGCTTAAAGCACAAGGGGTTCCTGACGCTGTTATAGGTGCTATTGCACGTAAAAAGCAGGCTGCCCCAGGGCAGAAAAACTACCATGGTAAGAAGCGAGGTAAGTAACCATGATGAAGAAGAAAAAAGGCGGCAAAGGTAAGGGCTGCAAATAAAAAGAAGGGGAGCAGATTAATTTCTGACTCCCCTTTTTCTTTAGGCATAATTTGTTAAATCTTCTAGTCGTGGAGGCTTGTAGTTAGGTCCCTTAAGTACCTTTCCATCCTCTCTTCGTATAGGTTTTCCTGTGTCGTCCAGTTTACTGAGATTAGACAGATGTACTCTGTGATATGCTTCGTTGATATCCCATCCCATAGCATCTGCATATCCATAGATAGCATACATCAAGTTGGCTACATGCTTTATATTGCTATCGGGTCCTACAACGTCTGCTACGATATCAGATATATCATCACTGTACGTACTGACATTATACGCCATACCCTTGGTAATATCATACCCTCTGTGGTAGGCTAGTCCTGCAGTTACATACAATAGGTCAGCAAGCTCCTTAAGTTCTTCGTAGTCTGCCAGTGACTCTGTGTAGTACGCCTCTATCCACTCTTCGTGTTCTTCATCAATAAGGTCTAGATATAGGTCTTTAACCTCTGGGGTAGAAGCTACCTCGAATGCTTTCGCAAATTCCGCTTGGCATTCCATGATGTGCGTGACATCAGGCTCTTCAATGCGGGGTGCTGGTTTGACCAGTTGTAGTTCCATCTTGTTTACTTTCTTCTAGGTAGTGAATAAAAACCAGGTTGCATAGCGCATGTGCTATATGAGGTAGGTTAGATTCTGGGTCATAGTATTCTCCAGCTCGCCATGCTTCAGTATGCCTACGGAGCGCGTTATAATATCTACTCAAATCCGTGCATTGTTTCCAGTTATCTTTCTCGTAGCCCTTAGTGTATGCACCATACATCATCACACGGATAATGTCCCGGATTACAAGGTCCGGGAGCATATCGTATTCTAGTTTACCTGCATCATATTTCTTAAACGCAGAGGTCATCCAGCTTCTCCAATACAGCATACATCTCTTCTGGGGTTGCAAAAGGCAGTGTTGCGCTACCGCCACCTACCCACGCAATCTGAATGGACTTCTCACTGTTTGGGGCGTAGGAACTTACATGCTCCATGTTGAGACGCATACCTTTTACGTTGAGATAATTAACAACAATGAAGTTACCAACTTTTTTCTGCTCAATAGTCACTTTAGCCTCTTCTGTTACTTTCTTAGTGTTCGTCATATTGCTTTCTTTCTGTTATAATTCCATCCTCACCAACAGTACCTTCTTCGATTATGCGAATCGCTTCACCTCTATCCAGTACTATATAATTGCCCTCGATTATATCAAAACACTGACATAAAGTCAATACTTTTTGTACATCAAATTCGCTGCACGAATAGAGGTCGAAGTCAAATTTAGCAGGATGCTGTCCATCCCAGGTATGCAATGCGGTGTGTGAAGTCTCTAGTATACCGGTACCGGTAGCACCTTCGTTACCTAAATGGTCACAATAGTATCCTTGTGGATTCTTTGCCAAAGTATCTGACCTAGCTATGGCCATATTAACCCGCTTAATCAGGAAAGCCAAGAAGTACTCTACCTCTTCACCGTCCCTCGGTGGCGCCGTTACTTTAAGATTAACAAGTAAATGTTTATGCTTAAGCATCTGTATTCTTCTCCAATTTCATGCTAAACCAATGCCCACAGCCGGTGCACTGCAGACGTTGTCTTTTCGTTATCTTATTTACTATAGTGCCTCTGCGCTGCACCTTGTGACTACCACAGCAAGGACATACAACATATGGCTTAGTAGTAAATAGTTGATGATTAATCCTAGAATCTACATACGGTAGCATCTTCTTAAAGACACTCTCTAGCAAATTAACATCCTGTCTATTGTACTCTGCCATAGAGTTGATAGCCTTGGTGCTGCCTTTAGCACAGTCCTCCCATAGTTTCCATGCGGTGTTTATTTTACGTCCAACGCCCAGTATTTTACCTAAGTAATCTAGTCGGTTAGCGTTAAGGTGGAAATGCTTTTTGGCGAGCTTGTATGTATCAACTGTGGGGACTCGTGGTACAGGGCTAACACCATTAATAAGACACCTAGAATTAATAAATCGCATATCAAACTTATCGCCATAATGGGCGACGATGTAATCTGCTTCCCCAATGATGCTGTTGATTGCGATACATAATTCTTTATCGTCGTAAGGTTTGCCCTTAAGTACATGCGCTTCCTTGTCTCCAAGCCATTTATATGCAAAAGTAATTATTGACTTTTCTTGTATAATCATATCAGGCTTTTTATATGAATACAAGTCAAACGCGTACGTAATATTAGGCAGCGTCTCTATGTCTAAGAATAATATCTTAGGTTTACTCACTAGCTATCTCCTCTAATGCAGCGGCCAGCTCACGAGCATCGCGCTTAGTTATATACGCATCCATATGAAACGTATTAGTGGAATATACCACCATATTTATTGTACTACCTCTATCTATAAGCTCCACTACAGTACCATCTTCTAGGCGTATCTCAGTCAGTTGCTTTGTGCTTCGCATCCTGTAATTCCTTCTTTTGAATCTTATCCTTTAGTATTTTCTTTTTATTGGGTACCACCTTCTTCTTAAAGAAGGGTAGTAAATTAGCTATTGGATTTCTCATACCGATTATACTCCAAAAGAAGATAATAGTCAAGGTCTATAATAGCAAGAGGCTTACTTCTATTCTGTTTTACGACAAGTACGGGTTCTCTTCCTTTTGCATTTCTAGCTGCCTGTTCATAGTCCTTATAGAAAGCAAAAGACGCCCTATTCTTGCACTCTATTGAAATAGGTATAGCCCTACGGGCAGCAGGGGACAACTGAATATCTTCACCACCTGCGCCCATAGAAGTACTCTTTACATCATCTGGTTCAAGATGTGCGAAGAGTTTAAGAATAGCCTTGGCTACATGCTGTTGTAATGCTCTACCTTTAGCTTTTGCACTAGCTGATTTCATACGGTATCGAACCTGCTAAATCTAGATAGCCACCCCTGCTTAAGGGTTGCCTTTCCTGTTTTGTATCTACTATTTGTTCCCCGCAGCATGACACCTTTGTAACCAGCCTTGACATACGTAGCTTCTGCCCGAAATAGCAAAGGTATAGAGTCTATCATAATGGTGGCAGCCACTTTAGTGTGTGGATTTTTGTACATCTCTACAGTATCACATAGCACTTGGTACCGTTGCAAGTACAGTCCTGGCATAGCCACATCAGATAAAACAAATAGAAACTCAGGTTCTGCTTCTACATCCTGTACAGCTCTATAGGTGTCCTCGAATGGTGCTACTTTATTGTCTAGTTTTATTATTATATGTCCATCTAGATTATCTGGTAGACCTGCTAGGCTTTCTTGGATGTGCTTGTTAGGCAAAGGCTGCAACGTGTCGTCCACAACCTTCCCTTCTTTTATCATACAGCGCACACCATCAATAATAGGCGTCAGATAGCAAGGTAGCCTTACAGACTCTAGTTTATCTACTGTTGCAGGGAACATAGGACCCATGTTATTTACCTTCCATTGCAAATGCCACTGCGTCGTGAAGAGCACATGCTAAGATTTGCCCCTTCGTGTAGTTAGCAAACTCGTCAGGTAGATGAGCATCAGAAGTGAACCTAACATCTACTGCATCATCTCCTTTATCTTCAATCACAATTACTATTTTAGCCATCTGATTTACCTACACATTTTGTGTCATCTAGACATTCTTTGCACTGCTTTAAAACCTCTTCGTCACAGTCACAAGGTCTAAAATCTTCACATACACCACAGAAATTATTCGCGTCCATCTGCACCCTTTCTATGCGCTATTGCGTATAGTATGGCGTTAAGTAAGACTTCTTTATCAAACTTAGAAGCCTTATCTTTTAGGGTACTAAATACCTTCTCTACGTCCTCGCCCATATTATTTACCTATATCTACTACTTCGCACACACCAGCTACGCAAGCTAAATCCTGCGCGCCACTCGTGGTATCCTCGAACTCAAATTCACTGAGTTTTGTCCAGTCAATACCAGTAGGCATTTTAGCTAGCAAAGCATTGTACTGCTCTTCGTTAACTTCTTGATAAGGTGCTTGTTTGTAGGTATGATTTGAATACGGAAGGAAGCTTACTCCGCTCAGCGTATCAAAGTTCTTATATACCCATGCACCTACATCCAGCCATTCTTTATCTTCTACAGAAATAGTTACAGAAGGTTTATGTTCACACCAATGTAGCTGGTAAGTAAGCCACAACTTAAGATGGTCTACGGCAGACATATCTGCTCTGGTCCCAGCTCCAGCAGGAGCTGCCATAGGAAAACTAAAGACCGTAGTGTCTGTCGGCTTTACCACACAGTCTTCAGCAGGAATCCCTGATGCAATCATAAACTGCGTCAGTGGGTCTTTTTTGTCCCCTCTAACAGTGCGAATATAGTACTTAGAATGGCGAGGATGTATGCCACTGGCTGAGTCAACAAGCTGAGACACAGTACCGCTAGGTTTAATGCATGTAATAGCAGTTGAAGCAGGAATGCCAAGCAAAGCAGCATACTTTGCGTTAGTATCAACAGCAACTTGTCTAAGATGCTCCAAGCATGCCTCCAGAGTAGTGTACTTATCAGTAAAGCCTGCATCAGTAGCATATCGACCTGCCATAACTTCGTTATCTAATATGCCCGTTAAGCTAACGCCTAGCAGACGCTCTTCTTCAGTATTATTCTGCCACACTTTACGCAAATATTTAAACTCAGTGAGCATACTTTGAAGCGTACCGAGAATCGTAGCCAACTCAACTTTACGTGCTAGGGTATCCAACGTATCCTCTGCACGTACTACTACTTCGCTCAGGTTACAGAATTGATTAGGCCTGAGAATAATCTCCGAGCACGGGTTCGTACCAAAGTCTGCGTTAGCTTCTCTACGACCATTCTTCAGAGCCTGTTCATTAGACGCTTTGCGGTTAAAGATTCCACGCTCTCCCGACTGGCTACGTATAAGTGCCTCCCACTCTTTCATGAAGGTCAGAAGGTCAGGAGTATCGTTGTACACTGCAGAGTTGTTAGCCAATGCCCGTTGACTGTTATTCTCCCACCACATACCGGACTTAGCGTCCTGCATCTGCGTATCAGAAAGGTCGGATAGAGATATAAGAGCAGAGCGGCGAACACCACCTACTACTACAACATCGCCTACTTTACATACAATATCATGTACTTCAAGAGGAGTAAGTTTGCGGCCTTTTGCGTTTATAAACTTATTTACGGTAAACTCAAATAGCTGATTAAGAGGTGCTGGACCTGAGCTACGACCCCCAAACGTCTTAAGACGGGCACCTGCAGGGCGCAACTTAGATAGGTCCCAGCTAGGTATTTGCCCCGCATACAGCATGGCAATAAGTTCTCTAAACGCCTTTGCCCAGCCCTGCTTGGAATCATCTACAACAATAGTGCTAGCAGACTTTTCAAAGTGTTCATTTACTATAGGAAGCTGGCTAACGTACTTCTGCTCTACAGAGAAGCCTACGCCAGTACCACACATAAGAATGTACAGACATTCATCAAACGCTCTAGGATGGTCTATAGGCAAATATGAGCAATTGTAACCTGCTACATTACACCTAGCCAGCGCGGGACCAGCAGTCATTAGTGCCCGCATAGAGGGCATTACTTCAAGATTCAGTACAGCAGTCTCCAGCTGGGTACGCACACCCGCAGGTAGTTGTAGACCTTTTTGGGACAACTTATCCTCAAAGAAATTAAAATACCGTGCTACAGTTTCGTCCCAGGTCTCTCTACGATTCTGTTCAGGCAACCACCTAGCATATCTAGAAGTGTATATAAACTGTTGAAATTGTGTTGGTAAAGTTTTAGTTGACAAGTATTTAACTCCTATTATTTTATTACCATTCTGCTTTTCGCAGCTTGCTAGTCATGCCCTTCTCCATAAGAAGGGTGTAGCCATAGTCGACACATACAGGTCTACCGTCTAGCATCCCCCAATTCTTCTGCTTTATATCCGTAAAGAAAGCAGGGATATGTGTAGGTAGTTCTGAAGTCTCTATGGCCCTGGCGTATTCCTGTATTAATATAGTACCACAAGGTGATATAGCATGACAGGGTGCGAACCAACGCCGATATTTTGTGTGCTTTACGTGTTCCCATGTCTCCCACTCCAGTATGTTCTGAAAGCTACCACTTCTGGTTTCAAACTTAAATACCTGTGACGGTATCAAGGCGGACCTATATACATCCCTAGCTATACCCTCCCCTAACTGGGTTCCTGTGACCATACAAAACAAGTCTTTAGATACTACAGAAGAGAATTGCTCAATTGTTGACATTAAGTTCCTCTATATGAGTGTAATACTTCCATTGCTTTGTTTTAGCTTCTCCTGTCAAGCTCTCTCTATACTGAAGGTTACTATGGCACTTATATTTATGTGAGCAGAACTCACAAGATTTAGATAATACCTTGTTACCAGTCGGTACTTTGCGGAAAGTCTCTTCAAGAACGCCTGAACAGGGCGGTAGCTCAGCTTCACTAGCCAGAATTGCAGCTACTTTAGTCTTAAAGTCACCTAAATACTTTGCTACAAGGTCTTTGTACCCTGCCTTAGGAACTTCTACTACTTTAATACGTCCATCTGATTTATCACACACAATCCAACCGGCAAAGTATGCTTTATCTGCAATAGAGTACCCAAGAGCTTGACCACAGTACCCGAATGGGTCGTCCTCTTCCATGGACTTGAAATTAGTGAATTTATTGTCAAAGCTCCATGAACTGGCGGATTTTATGTCGTATATCTCTCCATCTATCTTTAGGTCGAGTGCCCCGTTTATGCTATGGGCCTGCCCATTATCTAGGGGAATATCCAGAGAAACTTTTTTATTCTCTTCTATAGTAAGGCCAGATGCTTTCAGAAGAAAGAGAATAAATGATTCCCATATATACCCATAGGTCATCCGAAGTCTCTGCTGGGAATCCATGGGGGGAATCCCATGGATTTTGTCCAGCAATAATTGGCGTAAAGGTTTTCCTATATTGCTCATTCGCAATCTGAAAGGTTCCTCTTTACGCTTTGCGAGTAAGCACTCGCGTAAGGCTTTTTTACAGTTCTCACCAAACTCATTGATGATATCGTCAAATTCTTCTGCTGTTTTGCTTTCAATGTTCTCTAGAAATACTTGAATAGCTTGTTCAATTTTGTGCATACACCCACCAATAAGTAATAAAAAAGAGCAGGACTTACCGTTTTACTGTGCCTACTCTCGAGATACACTAGCCTGATTTAGTGCATCTAACCAAAGGTAGGAGGATTGCCTCCCTGCTCTACCGCATCCATCTCAGGTGGGGTCATAGTGACTTTGCCCTGCATATACTGGAACATCAAATCCGCCATACCAAGAATATTAGTTGGATTAGCTTGATTAGTGAATTGTGGAGCAGCAAACAAAGTTGATGCTGCTACCATAGACAGTGCTTTTAGCAAAGTATCACTGGGTGCCAGTATAATAGCACTTACAGGAGTGCCAGTGGCAGTTGGGGTGTTTTCAGTAGTTTCCATTAAAAGGGTAGCTCCTCTTCATCAGTGGTATTAGTTACATCAATGAGCTTAGAATTAGCTTTCACCAGAGTATCTTCTGTCTTGCGTCCTGCAGACCGTTTATACTCACTTATCACCTGTCTGTTACTCTCGTTCACAAACTCGAGAATTTCTGCATCGTAACCGAGAATAGGCGAGATGGGCAGCGGTTTAGACAAGTCTGGAGTCACTTTGATATTCCAGTATTGCTTACCAGATGGCTGCTCTGTCTCAAGTCGGAATGCATACTCGCATACATGCCTACCCTTAGGGATACTTCTAAATGCATCTTTCATCTGTTTCATTTTAGTGCCGCGTACACGCCACATAACAGGATGTTCAGTATCGCCAAATGTCACAAAACCAAAGATATCCATGTAATATTCTGCAAGGCTCTTGGTTGCTTCTTTTTCCTCGTCGGTGTATCGTTTGCCAAATTTACGACCAAGATTGGTTCCACCCAGAGTGTCCAGAATCTCTTCTGAATTAAGGTCCTTAAAATAGATGCTCTGTGCAGCCAGCTTGTAGTTACCAGAATCATCTACCGAGTAGCGAATAAGCTTGTCCCAGTGCCTAATAGGACGGAAAGTTACTTCACCATCGTAGTATTCATCTGTGCCTTGTATATGCCAACCACCAATCGGTCGACGGTTGCCTTCAGCATCTTTAGCCTGTGTATTGATAACTAACTTACGTGGACCATTGTATTCCGTGGCAGGAGATTCACTAGCAATCGAATCCAGATATGCTTGCTCCTCTGCTGTACGCACCACCAAAGCAGTGCTTTCTTCTTTTTTATTTGTCTTAACCATATATTCTCCTAAAAAGTTCTGTATTATATCAAATCACTGTCAGTATGTCAACCCATATTTTGGGGATTTGGTACTGCTAAGCCTTGACGTACCCCTATTGTGTTTGCCACTGGGGCCGTTCTAATTATAGCGGTTCCAGTTCTATCGGGAGCAATAGCCAAACCTTCTGCATTAAAATTGTCTACCCTATCTCGCAAATACCCTATGTCACTCAGGAAATCTGTACTACTATAATCTGTGCCATCCCACACTATTTTGACACCTCTATACATCAGCTGTCTGTTATCTCTATCCACTTGTAGACCGGAATATTTAGGGAAGGTGTCTATGCACATCAATAGATGTCGCCATTCTCCATCATTCAGTGTGACAATAGCTGGTATAGGACGCCCATTGAGCATATCTAGCTCTAGGACTAAATCTAGCCAGTTAAAAACTGTTTCTTCATTTTTATATATTCTAGGCATGTATCCCCTCTTTATTCAGCAAATTATACCCTGCTTCTAGGTCCATGTCAAGTGGTAAATTGAAGTCTATATTAAATCTTTCTTTTAGTGCCTGTATTGTAATAGCAAATCCCTCTCTAAATATTTTCACCATTACGTCCATCTCTCCATCTTTTACATCTGCAACTATAGAATCATGCACAGTAAGTACTAACTTTGATTGTACGTTGTGCCGCTTCATGAGTCTATATATTTCCACCATCGTAACGGGTAGTATATCTCCAGTAGCAAACCCCTGAACTGGGTAGTTCTTGATTTGTGTATGAAAAGATACACTCCCGTTACGTCGCCGCTCACACCAAGGAAAAGCGTAAACTCTACCGGAAGGAGTTATGATACGTCTGGTCGTTACCGCCTCCTCCATCAATTTGTTATGCCATTCAAATATCCCTCTATAGTGGTCAAAGAAGAACTCGAAGTATTTCTTCTGTGCAGCAGTACCTGAAGTGCCTCCATATAAAGGTCTGAATGTACTCTTTTTAGCGTCCTGACGCTCCTCTTTAGTTATATCTGTACTACCTTTAATAGCTATAGCAGTCTGTTTATGTACGTCCACATTATTCAAGATGTCTGCTATAGCTACCTTATCTTGGGCTAGAAATGCAGCAACCCTAAACTCAAGCTGCTTAAAGTCAGCGTTAAGAAGTTTGCCATTACTGAAGCGAGAAATAAATACACTCCTAATCGGGAAGGTGGATTCCCTGGGCTGATTCTGAAGATTCGGTCTAGTACTAGACAACCTACCAGTAGAAGTAATACACTGATTAAAATTAGTATGTAAAAGGTTTGTACCAGCTCTGACATTTTTACGTATCCCTTCAACAAAGCTCGTTAAGTATGTTGATATAGCATTATATTCCTTGAGTGCCTCTACAAACTCTCGGGTAGCAACAGGAAGGTCCGTCAATAATAGCTCCTCTAGAACTTCCTTAGAAGTACTGAATCCACCTGCAGAGGCATACTCGTATGATATAGGTTTTAGGCGATACCCAGCTACTGTATCAAGATTTTTATATATGATACCTGTCTTGTTACAAGTATGACATACGTTCAGGCGCTTACTAGGACTACCATCTTTGTTATACTTTTGGATATATCCCCTGCCCCCGCAAGCATGACACTGTTGTGCCTCCGTTCTATACACAGGCTCCGTCTGTGTGCGTAGAATATGTTTAAACTCTGTGTCATCATATCGAGTTATGTATTTAACTTTAGATACTCCATTTCGTATTTCTGTACCTAAATTGAATATCTTAGCCCAATGCTCCTTGTCCTTGACCCGTATAGAATGTATTATCCATGATACCTGTTCTGGGCTGTTGAGATTAATTGGAGTATGCCCCATAACCTCAGCAACCATGCGTTTTAGCTTGGCTTCTAATTCAGTGTGCCGTTGCTTAAACTCTAGTTCCACCGCATCAAGAGCTGCCAAATCAATCTTAATGCCGTTACGCTCAACATCAATAAGCACCTCAAGAAAGTCGTTCATGAGTTTTATCGCAGGCTTCATGGCAGCTACCTCTGGTTTGCTGCGTAGCGCTTCTACCTGTAGCTTGTAGAGGGCATAGGTAGCATCTACGTCAGCTATGCCATACTCTTTGAGTGCTACTAATGGTACTTGATGTACGTTGAGTCCCTCTTCCCCACAGTATTTGTGCAAGATATCAAGCTTATTAGGTAGCTTGTATCTTTGTAATGTGTCTGCTAGGCTTATGCTAGTCTTTAAGCCCATGGCATTGACATACTCAAAAATCATAGTGTCGTAGTACCTACCTGAATACGTAAAGCCCGCCTCAAATAGCCATGACATATCGAACTTAAGATTGTGTCCTATGACCAATCTACTTCTATTGAGTATGTCCTGAAGTTTCTTTACATTCTCTGGTATCGTAGCGCGTGGATTTTCATCGTGATAAAATACTAGATAGTCCTCTTCACCTGTAGAGGTCTTATATCCCACAGACACGAGCTTATTTAAGGGGTTGTATGGACTCGCATCAGAATCATCTGCCCCAAACCGACCTTGATAAGTACATTCAATATCTAGACAAGTAAACATTTAATCACCATAAAAAGGGACGAAAGCGCGGCAAAGCAGGTAAATATAAATACCCAATCAGCATGTTTGTTATCATCACAATTAATCCACGTAGTGAACCATAAACCAAACATTAATAACCAAAATTGCCATTCTTGCATGTTAATTACCTTACTTGGTTGCAGGGGGTGGAATCGAACCACCGACCTCTAGGTTATGAGCCTAGCAAGCTACCTCTGCTCCACCCTGCTATATATTACACCTTTTGTCGTAGCGTTTTTAGTACGTAGCTTAATGGCTCTTGCATCAAGACTCTTCCACAGCTTACGCTTATAGGCCGAACTTCTCTGTCCTCTTGTCCACGAATCTCTGTATAATCAAGGTAGCTAAATAGCTCCTTAACAAGCTCTTCTACAGAGGCGTTGTCTATTTTGTCTTTGTATGCCTGCCACTGAACCTCTTCTTCGGGGCAGACTCTAGCCCATCTACTGTACACCATACAAACTCCTAATTTAGGGGACTACTCCCAGAGCGTCCTCTGGGTATCACGTGTTGCTTCACGTTCTGGTCTCTACTAATTATCTCGTGCCGTCCACGAGCCTCAACAGGCATCTCACCTGTATCCATGTCCTTTTTACGGCTGGATAATACGTACTTGGTCAAACCCTTCATGCAAAGTGGGGGGCTTAATAGATGAACGCATATTATCCATAACTGATTTCGGTATGATTTTACCAGATTGTTCTCGTTTATGCAAGCGTAAATTTAAAATATTTTCAGGTATATCAAAATATATTGCTATCTTATGATATTTATCTCTGTTATTTAGGAGATTGAGTTTACGTGCCCTAGCTCTTGGATTGAGATTGCACTGGTCAAGAACTATATTTTCTTTGGCGTAAGAGGCCAGCTTGAGTTGGTGCTCTGTGATGGCAACAGCAGAACCAGAGATATGCTTATATATGTCTGAATATTTTTTGTTTACTATATTAGCCATAGTATCAATGATTGTGTCAGATGATAGTATCACAAAGTTTGGATACATATCAATGGCGTACGTAGTTTTGCCTGCTCCAGGCAGACCTATAAGCATTATAAAGGTAGGTTTAGTTTCCATTATTAATCCGTTACGTGTTTTTCATAGAGTTTATGTTTCGCTAGCTTGGCCATGGCTACGTCCGTAAGTTGTTCGCATCTAGCTCTATCTTCTTGTGCCAGTGCTATCTGCATCTCATCAAGATAGTCTTCGTACTGACTTTGTAATTTCTTACAATATTCTTTGCGTGTCATCGTGTCGCCTCCTCTTTCGCTAAGATATACAATATAAAACAGTACATAGACACACTAAGTATATCATCTATATAAGTATCTGTGTTATCTGTATTAATTGCTTCAATGGTATTTTTTACTGCTGTTATCAGATACGGTTTAACTTCTTTAGCAGTAGCATCATTTTGAGCCAATGCTTTATGAGATATCTCATACGCAGTGTAGTCTTCTGCAAATCGTTTTAGAAGCTCCTCACCAAACAATGTAAAATACATTTTTAAAAATACGTATTCTGCCTTATTCATTTTACCCCGAGTTCTTTTAGCAACTCTTCATCAGAAACATCTTCATACTGCACAAAAGTATCATCTTCGTCATGCCACATGCGCTCGTGCAGTACGTTACAGTCTACTCTGTCAACAGGCGGATACGTTTTAATATCTTTTCGTATTGCAGTAAGAGTATCTTGTATTTCATCTGGGTGATTCCCCACCAGTATGAAAGGAGCAGGACTAATTGATATGTTGTCATATCTGTCTTTCCTAGCCTCGTACACTACATATTGAATATCGTATTTTCCATATTCTCTAACTAGTTGGTAATACTGTTGCATGATACTCCTGTCCGTGCGCGTTCTGCTGTTCAACAATTCGGCTGTACACCTCTTCGAGAGAAATAGGCGTAAGATTGATATGTTCACAGCTTACATTTAGATATCTCCAGTCATCCACTCTTTTGCTATGCAAGTGCCCATGCACGTTGGCAAAAAACCTATGGTCTACTTGGTTGGTATGTACAGGTATATGAGAGAGGATAAGGTTTTCAAATTGTAGTACCCCATGTACTCTTTCAAATCCTACATCAAGGTATTCTTGTGTACGAAATACATCATGGTTGCCCATGATAAGTATCTTACGTCCTCTTAGTCGCCTGGCATACTGTAGTGCCTTGCGGTTTAGACAAAAGTCACCCAAATGGTATATCTTATCATCGTCTTTAACGGTATTATTCCAGCGCTCTATTAAGGCTTCGTCGTGCTCATCTAGAGAATTAAATGGTCTATTAGCACCCTCATACGTAAGAATACCTCTGTGACCAAAATGTGTATCACTTATAAAAAACTTTTCAGACATACTTTCTAATCTCCAACGGACCTATCCTATAGGACCTATAAGGATTGCCACTATTAAATCTCCATACCGCATCACAGCACCAATATCTCCAGTGCCAATATATCTTATACATCGTCATACCTTTCAATAACTTCTGTATAGCTAGCTTTTGGGCCTGCTGACCTGCGTACGTACCAAGAACCTCCATCTACGGAAATACGTGTGCTTTCATCTGCGCAGTTGCAAGAGACGTAGTCATGTCTATTTTTTGACCGTATAAACCAGCCACAAGTGTGACATTCTGCCCCGTTAACGTAGATATCACCTATATTAAGCCTGATGCGCTTCTCCTTAGAAGTGCCCCTATGTGAGAACGTATGGTAATCAGTCATTAGGACACTCAAGGCGCTTCATGCGCTCCCATTCAGTTTCTCCATCATCATAGCGGATTTTACGTCTGGCTTCATAGAACGCGGTACGGGTACAGTGATTATGAGTATCTATATCCGTCCCTAGGTGTGTTCTGAAAAGACTCTTAGAGCATGAATCAAAATAGACTTCATCCCACCACAAGCTCACTCCAGTCATTTCGTAACCAACACATAGACCCTTTGCTATATCAGACCCATTATTATAAGCGTCCCCAGTATCACCACTAATAGTATCACCACACTCACCTCCTCTGACACAGTTTATACCTACGTCAGCTGCATAGCCTACTGGCAGAGCAGCAGCGGTTGTTATCACAGTATTAACACAGCCACTCAATATAAGCGCTGCTACAATAAGTAATTTATTCATTTTTATCCCTCACAATTGCTAATATTTGTTTAGTCATTCTTTTAGACACACTTCCTATATGCTTAGGCGTAATGTTTCCGTGCGCTGTTATACAAGACGATAGCTGTCCTGCTATAATCTTATTCAAATGTATCTCTGGTATTGTATCTATCTGCTTTATTGTAGTTGCAGACCAGCTATTTATAGCTTTAAGGAGTTTCTTAGAAGAGGTCTCCGTTGCCTTGGCCATATGTGTTCGCCGTCCTTGTTGATGCCTGTCTTATAACTTCTGTTAATTGGCTGCTAGGCTGAGAGCGTATCATGTCAAATAGCCTTGCATAGGTTGCCTGTGGTATTATATATCCTCTTGTAGCATATTTTACCACACGTTTTATAGTATGTCCAATAGAATATACAGTGCCTATATGAATCTCTTTCTTAGCTAAGTCCTCCAGGGCATACGCCGCGGCGCACAAAGCTATTTCTGTGGCGCTGTTCCTGAGTACGAGTGCTACTTTACACAGAGATATATCAAAGGTAGTGAACAGAGAGTCTGCACTATCCGCGTAGACACGCCTAATAAGTTGTATTATTTTATCCCGGTACTTTAGTGTGTAGGCGTTATCTGTAATGTCTATCTCTTGTACATCAGGTAGAGCTAGCAGATTTTCTCGTAAATGATGTAAAGACTCTTCATTTGAGAAGAAGAAATCGAAATCTTTGACGTAAGAATCTCCGGTAATTAGCGCAAGCACAGCCCCGCCTGCCAGAATTAAATTGCCGTCTGATAACTCATATATTTCTCTGAACGTATGTACAGTGGGGTGGTCAGCAGATAGCGAGTACCTAGTTAGATACTCAGTCAATGGGGTAACAAACATAAAACTCCTATGGTACAAGTCTGCTTAAGTGTGGCTGTATTGCACAATCTATCTTGGCCGCGTTGCCTTCAAGTTTACTTTTAGCAACGTGGATGCGTCTAAAATTATTGTTCTCTTCATTAGATGGTAATTGACCAAGTGTTAGCATCAAATCACAGTTAGCGGCTTTATCTACACGGCTGCCTGCCAGTTGATTCTGGTCAATGATAAGTTGACCGAATGTGTCACCATTTGTCTGGCTGAGGCCAATCACTGCACACTTGTATTTTTTAGCGTACTCCCTAGCCATCTCATAAATCTTTGCCAGCTTTTCATCTCCGCGTTGGAAAGAACCTGTTATACGAACTTTATCTAGCATATCTAATATAACAATATCTGGTTGTAATTTCTGCATAATATACGCCAGTTTATTGAAATTCATAGTAACGTCATCAATAAGGTATACATTCTCTCTTATCTTATTGAAACGCTGCTGAGCTTCCTGCGGGGCATTCCAAATCTCATCTTTAGTCATGCCAGTATAGGCACTGATACCACGCATCATGGTGCGCTTAAGGCTCTCTTCATTACCTATGTAAAGGCATTTGGCACCTTGTTCAGCAAATCCCCCAGGACCAAACGTAAAACTAATGCCCATCAAGGATTTACCACTATTGACTGGGCCAGCAAAGATAGCAAATACCTCCGGGCCTATAGGTCCTACAGCTTCATCCAATCTTGGTAAGTTAAAACGCCACTTGTACGTTGCTTGTATATCTTTGCTTAGTTCCGCTATATCAGTAGTAACAAGTGCAATATCTTCTTTAGTAACATCTTGAGATATAAGAGATTCTAAGTGTACAAAATCGTCAGATTTGCCCTGTGCAATCTCTAGCGCAGCTCTGGCAATACGTGTAGCCTTGAGTTCTATTAGTGCTCTGTTTACAACCTCTTCTACAATATTTGCGTCTACTTCATCTGCCTTAGCTATATTGCCCAATATATCTTTTATGACGTTTTTATTAGCCTCTGTGAGAGTAGGATTCCGTATTGTGTGTATATACCAAACATCTCTACAGGAAATGTCTAACTGAGTCTTGGCGTGTGCTGCCTCTAAAGATTCATATAAGTCCTGTAGCGCCTCTGGAAAAATCTCTTTGTCCAGTTTGTGTCGGTAGTTTATATAGTTATCTTTCTTTAGCAGAAGCTTAAATAATTCAATCTTTTCCATCGGTAACTTTCTAGTTATTTATGTCCCTAGCCTTGGGACCTACTCAAGGTCCCCTACTTCCGTACTCATCTGCTGACGCAAGCCAGAAAGTGCCTCCAATGCAACCAACTAGCAATCCAACCCATGCGGAAAACAGCTTTGCAACATCAGCAATAAAAAACAGCACTCCAAATACCGCGCAAAACGTAGTAATGAACCCAGCCCAAAACCAAAAGAAATTGTATGCTACTTTAGTCATTGTTTTTCTTCTCCTTCCTCGCGTATTTGGCAACCGCAAATGGCACTCCGTATAAGAGCAGTGCTAATGGCCACAAAAACCCAAACATATAAAGAGCGACCAAAACCGGCATATCGGCGTTATCACTCGGGTCAAGGCCACCCCAGCGCCCTGATGCGTATGCTGCCGCCAGACCACTAAGGAACCAGTACGCAAAAATAAGCCAGTATTCCATAATCATTTCCCCTTCAATGCGGCGAGTGATGCCACCATGCAATCTTCCAAATCCTCGATACCCTCACATGCCTTCAGCATATATTTGACGTTAGATACATCCTCCAAATCCACGATAACGATGTTGGGTTTGCAGAGGCGCTCGATTAGGGGGAGGGCTTCAAGTATGGCGTCTCGCATGTCCACGAATGACGGCGGGTTTTCTAGGTCATCCGCTGATATTTGCAGCGCATCCCGCACACTAGCTGGGATGTTGTTAAGGTCGTTGGTCATAATGCCGCCTTTATAATTTCTACAATAATGGTTTCCGCTAAACGAAACGCGGTTATCAAAAATAATGTTTGCATAAAAGTCATCTGCTACTCTCCTTCTGCTTTGTTTGAGGTTTTGCTCTGACTGCGCCACCACACCTTATCCCAGCATCGGGCGCACAGTAATTTCATCGTGGTTGAGGTGTTTGAGCGATTGGCTTCGTTACAGTCTTTGCACATCTGCTACACTCCTTGTGCTGTGTTAAGGTCGTTGGTCATTTGATTTTCTTCCCGCATGTTTTGCACTTAAAATAATTGTAATAAACCTCTTGCCATCCCCGCTTACTGACGCAGTATCCGCGCAACCAGCAAAGTAATTTTAGTAGGCACATCTGCTACTCTCCTTGTGCTTTGTGCTTTTTAATAATTTTCTCAATATCATCTGCTACCATAGTATCACCCGCAATATCTGGATTTCCATGTTCCGCTGCCATTGCGCGTAAATACCTAACTGCTCCTTCACAAGTAGCCACCAACTCCGCAATAACCTTGTCTTTCTCGGCACATGCGGCTAAGTAGAAATTGCATAGCAATATATCCCCGCACTTTGCGTCTGCTGGATTGTAGGGTCTTTCCATTACGTCCAAAAATAATGCCTCAAACGCCTCACGGTCTTTATTTGATGTTGTCATGGTTTTCTTGCTCCTTTGGGTATGCTTTATTGATATTTACTGCCATGCCCTGCAACATGGATATAGCATTGTTTAATTCTCTCGTGGTTACGGAAAGTTCGCAACGCAGATTACAAATGCGTTTTTCAGCTTCGCGCAATCTTTTGTGGGTTGCCTCGTGTTTTTCACATTGTTCGCGGTATAACCTTTCCCATGAATCACTCATAACTTCCCCTCGTCTGGTTGTGGGGGTTGTGGTAGTGGCATCCAGTGGGTTGGCGTATACCCAAGAAAATAAGTTTCTAACCAATCGGTATACCCATCTTCCTTATCATGCATCCAGCACGTTCCATCTGAATTTCTAACAACGAAAACGCCCATATTTGGCGCACTCTCAATCGGCTGCCAGCTCATCTGCCTAACCAACTCCTCGGCTGCTGGGAGGGCTTGCGAGGCGATTAATATCATTGCGTTTATGCTTCCTGTAGCACTAACATACCGACTATCTGGTGGATTTTTTATAATGATTAAAGCATCCCGCACCTGCTCGGCTAGTTGTTGTGGGTTGGTCATGGTTTTGGTCTACCTATAATATATCGAATAAGTCCAACCCTCACGCTCTCGCGCATAGGCTTATACCCCTGTGACTCTAGCTCCTGCATTATCTGATGTGCTTGCCCCCAAGTCCTGACCCAATCGAGTTTGCACATTCCTGATGTGTGGTTGTGCGGCTGAGGATTGTAAGAAACTCGATGCAGAAATAATACTACTGGCTCAATCATCCCCCTACTCCTTCCTTGCTTGTAGTTTGGTTAGTGCTTGTCTAATAAAATCCACATCAGTTGGCTCTGCATCTGGGTGGTCGCACCATTTATCTAAATATGCGATAACACTTACGCACGATTCCAAAGCCTCCTCCACCTCATCCAGCATAGGCGCTAGGTGGTCGAGAACGGCTTGTGCTGATTTGTATGCCCCATCTTTATACGGCGGGGGAGCTTCTTCCCACGAGACAACGGTTTTATCTCTAAAATACGTTGCTGGGTCTGCGTCATATATGGCCCTAGCCAACTCATCACGTAGTTTTGTCATGCCATTCGTCCTTGTCTGTGTATTTGTTTGTACTATCAATAAGGCCGAGCTGTTTAACTAGATACTTCTTTTCTCCGAATAAAGTGGTGGTAGCAGTAGTAGGTATGCCAAATTTACTGATAAATTCTCTTCGCTTACAACATTCGCGGGCGACTTTTTCCAATTTGCGCTTACAATTAATCGACAGCATGCTAATTTCCTCTTATACTAGCTCCATGTCAGTGCAGGTAGGGGTACATGAATCGTACGACAGATAAAATCCCCGTCTCCTATACAAAACTCTCCGCATACAGTTAAGGTATCTTCATTCTCGCGCTTAGTTATGGAGAGTCTATAATAGTGCTCAATTCGTATATGTCCGTATTTCTCGCGTATTAAAGTATGTAGTTTATCCAATATGTACGCCAAGAAATCTTTAGAAAGTGTACATCTGGATGCTTGTGAATAGGAGTGTATCTCACAAGAAAATGTATTCAGTGTGATTGTCATATTAATCTTAGCTATCTGAAGTAGAATATTGATATCCACCGTATAACCATCTGGTTTTATCCAAGTCCCCAGACAGTCTGTTTAAAATATTCTTACACAAAAGCTCCCTGATAGGTTGCTTATCATATAGGGCATAAAAATATTGGTGCCAATCCCTGCACGGCACATGATACTTTAGAGATAGTGCAAAGCCTTTTCTTGATGCTTTGTTCAATAGAGGGCTGTTATAAGTAGCCTTAAGGACTGCTATAGTATCGTATAAGCCTGCCCAAAAGTCATACTCAAACGCTAAAGCCTTAGTTCGATACTCTTGTGGTATGCTCTTGAGGCTATCTTCAAGCTTATCTTTAATAATCAGCTTTACCAATTGTTTTTCCGTTGGTTGTTTCATGATAGTATCTTTCTTGCTTCTTCTCTGGTCATATCCTTGAAGTCCTTCTCAATGAGCGTTATTATAACATCAGAACAGTAAAAGTCAAGGAGCTTTTTTATATCTATAGATTTTATGCTAGCATCCTTGTCTAAGCAGATATGTAGTTTGGTGTATGGCTTAAACAAAGGAAGGTATTCTGCTTGCAAGGTAGTACCTGATAACGCAATACCTACATACCCTAAAGCACTAATCCGTATTGCGCTTAGAATATCCTCAACTAGTACGCCGGTAGAGGCAGTACCCACAACATAAGGGGTCTTTATTGTATTAGGATATATGTACGCTTTAGGAAGTACTTTAGGGTGTAGGGCACGCCCCATGGCACCGACTATATTCTGGTCTGAGTCCAGATGGAAAAAGACCTGTCTATTAAGTCGAGGGTCATAGGCAGTCTTAAAGTATCCCTTAGAATATGGTTCAAGTAGGTCATACCTAGAAGCCATAATAACACTGTTTTCAGAAGCGAAACCATCAATCAGGTAGTCAGGTAGCTGAAAGGTGTGTTTAGCACCTTCTGTGACCTTCTTATTGAGAATTTGACCTATTGTATCCTTACTCAGTTGATTCGGCAACTTACCACGTAATCCGCATGATGCAGAAAAGCATTGATAAATTATTGCATCAACATTGTTAGTGATACCTATCTTACTTCTACGCCCACACTTAGGGCAAGTAAAGTATCCTCCAGTACCTATAGGTAGCCTTGAAGCTATTTTCCTAATTTCAGATTGAAGTGACATTTTACTTGACAGCCTTTTTGAGATGGTGTATAATAGTGTTAACTAAAGGTTACTTAAAGTATCCTATAGGTTACCTTAAGATATTTTATAGTTATATAATATATCTATAGGTATCCTATAGTATTACCTATAGATAACTAGGCGCTAACGCGACGACGACGCGCTACAAGAGCGTCATAAGGAACATCGTCTGTCGAGGTAGGCACACCGTACTTCTTCAGTTTTACCAGAGCCTCGATGAGGTTATCCACTTCATCCAGCAGGATATGAACACGCTCACTGTTATCACGCAGAGCAATGCGAATTGCCTTGCCGTTAGCATTAACGTTCAGTTTCAAGCCGAGGTAGCCTGACTTGTCACCTACAGCACGGTTACCAATCTCTATAACCGAAAACGGACCGGTTTCTTGCGCTTGGCGAATAGCTTTTCGTGCTTGCAGTTCTGCTTGAGTAATAAATGTAATAGTCATTAAGTAGTCCTTTCAAAAAGTTAAGTTAGTACCCTAGAAGGCGGGCGAAGTAAAATCAGGCAACTGTTATCTTGTTCTTAATGTTAACAGGGACAAGCGCCTTGTTAACAATGTGCCTAATCAAGTCTACAATACCATCGACAGTGTTATCATCCTGAATTTGCTGGATAATAACCTCCCATGGCATTGTATTCTTTTCGTAGTATGTCAGGATGATGTCCGCAGCAGTGTCTGGGTCATCTCTGACAAATTCTTTTACTGCATGGATACTCATGCCACGCAGTGTGACAGCTATCTGAAGCAGACCAGCAGCATCTTGTACTACTGCAGTCGATTCATCAAGCGGAGTTCTATGGTCTTCAATTTGCACTACCTTGTTGGTGCTTATATTAGGCAGGGCTAGAGGGGTGTCTTTAGTTCTCTTCTTTTCCAAGAAGAGTGCCCATGGTGAACCTGCAGGTACATTTGGCTTTGGACTAGTAGTACCCTGCGTGGTCCCAGCTGTCGTCGTGTGGGTGCCGGTAGCCTGAGTTTGCCCATGGGTAAAATTTTGATTGTTATGCTGCACCCCACAGTAGCTACCTGTTTTGTACGAGCTTACACTACAGTGCGTGTTGGACAACCAGCATTTGGTTGTGTACGTACCAGCGTTTGCATTAAGAATAAGCACCGGTGCGTTGCCTTCGCCAGCAGGTTCATCGGAACGCATAAAGATAAACTTACTACCGCCGATAGCCTTCTCAAGCCACGTCTGAAACTCTGTGCTATCCCATAGCAAATCTACGTTGTTCTTAACGATAGGCTTGAGAATATACTCTACAAAGTTCCATGTGTCAGACATATTAGGCATAGTAGTAGGAGCTGCACCAAGAACGCCATTGTGCATCATGTACAAGTCGATAGGGTCGCCCTTATCAATGTTAAGCAGCTCATATGGATGGCAGTTAGCTTCATCAATAGCACCGTGTGTACGCAGGCGTGCATGCATAGCATAGTACTCTTTATCCCTATGCTTTTGAAAAAGCTTAAACTTCTCTTGGGCAGAGCCTACAGATTTCTCTACCATAACTCTACCATTCTCTCTCCACATAATACCTAACCCATCGGCATTGCGGTTTATCATATTCTTAAACTGGCGATTAGTAAAGACAGCGTCCTTACCTTCTTTCCATACAATCAGGCACATAGTGTATTCCTTTCTTTATTATGCTGATAATAGTAAATTTTCCTTAGGTATGGGTGTATTGCTGTCTAGCTTTACGTAGTCCTTATCTAAGTTATATCGTCTTTTCATAGCGGCGCGGATATTCTGTATCTTGCGCCGTTTTTCTTTGCGTCTAATCTTGTCCTCCTCAGAGCTATCTCTAGGTATTACGATATTAGACACCAGAAATTTACGGGCAACAAGCCAGTGCTTCAGATATTTATATTCTCTTGTATCATTCTTGGTGTCGAACAGCCAAAGAAGAAAATCTCTGTAGCCTAGCTCGTTCATGGGGGCAGTCATTGTGTACTGCCATAGGGCATGGACAAACTCTAGGTTTTTCAATACACCTACTTTACTTAAGTTACCTCTAAATATTCGTACTTCAATAGTAGCTGAGTTGCGACAGTTAACTGCACTATACTTGGCGCTAGTCCCACTTGTTTGGAGATTGTTTGCACACTCTTGTAGTGGTACATCAAACAAACGAGAGTATTGATTGCTCTCCCTCTGTGCTATAGCTGATATGAACCGTAGATTTGCTCTAGAGTTGATGAAGCGCATGAACTTAGCTAGATGCAGGCCAGTGAAGCTGTCTCTGGATATGTGCACATGCATACCACAGCTTCCTGATACATAAGATTGTAGGTTTGCCTTGAGAGAGGTGTTGTTGAGGAATGGTAGCAGCCTAGTTTTATGATATGCCAACGTAGCTGGTGCTGTAACAATCTCAAAGGGGTTGTATCCTCGCAATGACCCATCCCTAACCAGCGTAACGTAGTCTCTACCAAGAGAATCTATTACACCTAGTGTAATATCCTCCGCACAGTCAGGTGCTCTTTCTACTTCCAGTTCTATACCCATGTAGGGCACAGGACGATATACCTTACCTTCTGTGTACACGGACACATTTTCGGTACTTAGTGCTCTAGGACTAAGATACTTCGTTGCTGTAAAGTTATGCGCATGTACCATGGCATGCCAGTATTCTGATATATCTAGATTATTTTCGTGAAATACCTGTATTTTTGATGCTTCATCGGTACGCCATCCATAATACTTCACCCTTCCGTCCGTAGAATGTAACATAATGTAGTAGACACTTGCTGATACAGTAGTCCCGTCACGCTTGCGGAGTTGGGCGATAAAGTGGGCTGGCACTATTTGTTTAGTTATTTCACAGGTACCTACTCCCACACCAGGGTAGCAAGCATAAGTAATTCTAGTAGCAGCGTCATGCTCACTGTGCCCCAAGAACATCAATCTATTTTTTATGTGAGTAAACAGCTCACCTTGAGATATGACTGAAGCGTAGTTAAAGCGTGTCGGAGTACGTATAGCAGATTCTCTATTCAGTTCCAGCAGCGTATTTAAATCATTAGATAGCTCAGGATACAGCACATCAAGGTCTACCTGTTTTGATTGTGTCTTTACGGAAGGGTCGGTTAGTACCAACGTCAGTACATGGCACTGACTACCTTCTTGGTCTATAATACGGGAGGCGTCTCGAACAGCTCTATAACTACGTCCGTCTACAGTATCTCTCCCTATAGACTGCAATTTGTATTGGTATTTAGTACTTTTACTGCCAGATTCCTGTCTGGTCAGATAGCCTATGATATCTGCACCATAACTGTCGTCTAGTTGTATGCTAAGTTGTGCCCTTTTACCTTCCTGTAGCTCACGTATAGCCCTGAGAGCACTTTCCGCTGGTGTAATAAGGCGCTTACTGGCAGCTTGTATATAATAGAGCATATTCGCCGTTTCTGGATATAGCCCCCTCTCACTATAGCGTATGTTAGCCTGTACCGCATCGCGATAGGTCCGTATGCGGGTATGTATACGTTGTATCATGTTTTGTAGACTAAGAATTACATCCTCTAGCTGCTTATGCGACACTTGCATCTTACAGTATACGCTAGGGTTGTCTACAACACAGACAGTTGACATGAGAGGGTAAAGCCTTGCAGACAGAAGGTGCTGCCTTAACTCGTGATACAGGCGTCGCGCTGCGTCAGGCTGACTTTCAGCGAAATATAGCGGCTCTAGATAATTTATACCAAGAGATAAGTCTCGTACTACAACACCGCTTGGTTGTAATGATATAACGTTATCTATCTCGGTTTCTGGTATTCTCCACATCATAGCGTTCCTTTCTTGATTAACTCTCTACAGTATACGTCCCATAAAAGTATCCCAATCAAGGACATCAACAGCACCCACCTCATTGTACCAAAATGAGTAAGGACGTACCCTGCGATACTGACGCCACGTATTTACATCAGTAGTGTCGGGCATCTACACCTCCTGACGGAGTTTTATGTAATTTATATTACCCTCTTCATCAAGCACTCCAGTGTCTACGTACTCTTGTGCTATAGTTATAAACCTATCTTCTAGGCTATCAAGGCCTTGCTCTGCAATCATTTCAGCAAGCATCTCCACAATCTCTTGTGCGTCAAGTTCTCCTGCATCATACTGCATAAGCGTTACTGTATCTGGCATGTATCCTCCTGTTATTGTTATTATTTTTCAGCCAATTCTTGAAGCATCTCTTCGTCAGTCAAATCCCGATTTTCTTTTTCTTGCTCCTCTAAGTAATTTTGCTTGAGCGCAATCTTTTGCACATGGTCTGCTGAATGCCACCCTTGGATAAACACACCACGAGCATCCTTATACCACTTATCAAGCTCTTCAACTGTCGGTTGCATAGGCTCCTCCTCCTCTTCGTCAATATCGCCTGCTTCTTGCAGGGCAGTTAGTGAATTAGTTACTCCATTGTCATACACCTGTTCGAGCATTGCCTTTACTCGCTCAGGCAGCAGCGCAGTAGGTGTTGATAGTACCTCTTGTATCGCGTAGAACACACCTGCATCATAATCATCTAGATGCTCATTGTCCGACATAGCCTCAATATCGGACATCAAAGCTTCGATATCCTCACTTGGACTAAAGCTACCATCCTCTGCGTCAGGGCTGTAGAATAATTTAAATGCTGGTTTACTCATACTTGATTCTCCTTCTTTAGACATTTTAATACATCATCCTTATGCCATATAGTGTTACTCAAATCTGTTACCATCTCTAGGTTATGCCTCTCCATATAGTTTAACATAGCCTGTAGATAGAAAGGTGTGTATAAGCACACAATTTTATTAGTATTCATATTGACCTTTATCATTCTTGGGGCATTCTAAAAGCCACTCTGTGTCAGGGGCAAGGTTGGATATGTAAGTGTATACATCTTGTACGCTACCATTAGGATGTGTGTATCTCCCTATTCGAGTGCGTGTATACCCTGTTTCAAATACATCGAGCATAGGTATATCAGACGTAGCGACTGCCCATATCTCCCCTGCAACAACATCCGCTACGTTTCCTGTGCGATACAGATGCGGGATAAATATGCTCGTGCAATCCATATTCTTCAGCATGTATCCGGCGAACTGTGCTGGCTCTCTATAGGAGGACGGCAGAGAGCTGATAAAATAATTGTTAATCTTTCCTCGCTTAAGTGTCCCGTATACAAATAGCAGTGTAGTGTCAGACATTAGGTGCATCCTTTACTTGTAAATGCGTATATAACGTGTGTGCTTCATCAAAGGACATTTCGTTAGTGTCCTCAAAAAACCACGCAGAGCCTTGCCTAGTGAACCCGTATGCGGTCATTGCAAGAGCGTCTTCTGTATTTGGTGCACACGGTTTCATATGAATGCCTTACGTTAATTTTCTTTGTTGCTCGTGCTGAGTAACCATAGCTACAATATAACCTTTCTTGGCTTTGCGTCTAGCCATGCGGTCTGCTTGATGCTCGCTATCGGCGTGCACAGTCACCCAGTACGCGTGCCCAGTGGTGCAATTATACAATCGTGCGTTCCACATAACATATCCTTTCTATAGTATAGTGGCGGCCTCGGAGGGACTCGAACCCCCAACCTACCGAGTAGAAGTCGGATACTCTATCCAGTTGAGCTACGAGGCCATACATAAGGCAAGTCTATAGATTCACTCCAGCCGAACTTGCTATAGTGTTCTTTGTCTTTTCTGAGTAGATTGCTGCGGTGTGAAGCATGAAGTTGTGGGCTACCCCACCAATTAGGCAGACTAATTTCTTCAGGTAAATCATACGGTTGCATGGTATTTTTATACCCACGACTCTTCCATACAATCAGGGATATGTTAAAATATAACTTAAGTGCGTCTAAGTTATTTTCCCACATCACACATGCAGGATGATTGCGCCAGCCTTTAGATATGCCTTCAAGTGCCCGGATTAATTGATAGGTTTCTACGCGTTGTTTACCAAGGCGTTTAGTGTCAAGGCATGCTAGAGATTTAGTCATGTCATCATATGGTAAGAATGTATTTACCATAAGCTACTCCTTGAGTTTTTCTTTAGCTATCTTAGCCAGCTCCTCGTATCTAGATAGAGAGGCTTTTTCTCGCTTGAATATTTCTTCAGCTTTCTCTAGATTTTTCTTCACGATGTTCATATTATGGTTGAGTAAGTCTAGTTCAGCTTGTTCTTTCCTGCGTCTAAACAGTGTATGGTCTGTATGCCAATATTCGTGGCTATCTTCATCATCGTCATTGGTCATAGAGATGTAGCGCAGTGCATCTTGCTTACCCCCAACCAGTACTCGACATTTCCAGCCATGGGTACACGCCTGGTCTTCCAGCTCATAGAAGGTATCTTTTTCATACTGCCGTATACCTACTACCTTAAACTCGTGTATACCACTATAGTGGATATACCGCCAGAGAGATGTACCTATTTCCATAACTACTCCTTAGTCTAAAATTACATTTATCAGCCTGTACTCATGGTGTGGGTCTATAGCTCTAAACTCTGCTAACGCTTCCACGGCTGTATCGTAGTCATCTAGGGTCTTGACATCCCTCCATACGTATGTCGCCCCGTTATGTAACCTCTTTTGAACACGCATATTTTACTCCTGTAAGATTGCCTGCGGGTAGGACTCGAGACCTACTAATTGAGATAAAGGCTTTTATAGTAGAGTACATTGACCTAGGAATGCCTCACCCCTATACGTACCATAGCTGCTCGCCGCGCCACGATATGCAGCCTCCTGTAGAATACGTCACCTGTGTGTCCATCCACACCGCCGCAGGGTATTAAATTAACTTATCAACAAGCTGTTTTGCAAGCCATAACTTAGGCTCAAATATAGCTACCCAATTCCATATGTTAAGTATACAAAAGAGAGCGTGAATAACAAACACGCATATAATGGCACTAGCTATGCAAGCAAATAGGTGTCTGTCTATGCTATAATGATACCTACTTAGTGCCCATTTCCACATACGTATAAATGAACGGTAGAATACACAACATGCTACTAAAATAAGGATAGATGGAATAAGCTTGGCTAAGCCCTCAATTCTGACTATAGCGAGAAATGCATTTGCAACGTCAGGTGAATATTGAATGATAGTTTCTCCCACCTTTACAGCACCTTGCTGGGCGGCATCGAGTATCTCTACTACCTTCTGTTCAATATTAGGCTGGGCTGGTGTTTCCATACTATGCTGCCTTTTCTTGCATGCGGTTGTACACGTCTATGCGCAGGAAATCGTTGAAGCCCCATCCTCTGCTGTCTGGGTCCCATGCTGCAAAAGGTTCTTTCTTGAACCAGTACTGCAGGCCATGTTGATTGACGGTATCAACAAAGTAATGGAACTGTTTGATATTTGCTCTACTAATAGGCGCCCCACTACCCATATCCTTTGTGATAATCAACAGGTCTTTTTCAATAGCTTTGAAGTTAGCCATAGCTAAATCAAAGTCATTGTTGTTAATTGCGGCATGTACATCTTTACGTTTAACACGCGAGGTCAACGCATCATACAGCTCTGCCCAGTTATCACTTGCCATAACATCCACAGCCACCCGCGCAAAACCAAACGCCATAGACATCAGCTGATAGGAAGTAAGCCAGTAGTTTGATAGAGTACGGTACTCAAGACCATGTGGCGGTCTGCGATATTCACCTGCCCTACCGTACACTTTACGCCGCTCGATGTTACTTGGGTCACGGTCAACAAGAACCGAGGTGTTACCACACAAGAGGTCAAGCAGTGCTACAGTTTTTCTATGGTCTATTTTTAGTGCCCGATACACAGGCCAGTTTTCTTTACCTGCACCCAGATGGATATGACCACCTGCCGCACGTATGAGGTATTGTGTAGGGTCTACCTTTTTAATATCTATGCTAGGCTTGCTGCGATAGATGCTGCTTGACGGGGCACAGCCAAACTTACGAGATTGCTCTTCAAGTTCCATCAGGCGTTCTGCAGATATCTCTACAGTACGGGAAAAATCCATAGCAAAGTCCGTGCCTTGTTTCTTCAGCTGCTGCTCAAGCAAAGAGAGCGCCCCATATATATTGTACGCCAAGGATTCTCTGCACGT
>JACCDR011270169.1_pt1 | contig 57258 bp, 57 predicted proteins | sample 7446431 | NCBI WGS metagenome assembly JACCDR01 (sample SAMN15323443, study PRJNA562643) | freshwater metagenome | isolation source: river surface water | place: USA:Blue River Watershed | collected 2017-08-17 | reverse complement strand
CCGTAGGGGAGTTAAATTATTTTGACTCTCCTTAGTTTGAACCCGAGGCGATGAGACTCAACTCATCAAAAAGACATCAATCACGGCGGTCATGCATAGTAATATGTGTGAACAAGCTGACTTATATCGGAGAAGTCCTGTGGATTTTTTACACAGCGATAATTCCGAGGGAATTTATTTTTCGTAGGTTGTGACTTATGAGGAATCAAGCCCGTAGAGACTACACGTCAGCGAGCTGGTTTAGGTTATTCTTACTGGTTTTAGTGTTAACTAATAACCAATACTAATAACTAATAACTAGTTCAAGCTATAGTCCGATCCCTCTAGTAATAGAGGTTCATGAGAATTGAAACCACATCATGATGTAAAACTGAAATGCGTGAGACAGGTTGGTTTCCTATCTTCTGCAGGCGTTCGAATATTGAGGAGACTTGCCCCTAGTACGAGAGGACCGGGGTGAACTGACCTCTGGTGTATGGGCTCTAGCGCCAGCTGGACCGCCCAGTAGCTACGTCGGGACTGGATAACTTCTGAAAGCATCTAAGAAGGAAGCCACCTCCAAGATTAGTATTCGTTAAGGGTCGTAAGAGATGATTACGTTGATAGGAGTTAGGTGTACGCACAGCAATGTGCTCAGCCGAGACTTACTAATAACCCGAAGTCCTATTAGGAACCATGTGTATCACACATGGTCGTGTTGTCGGCACTTCATCTCGTAGATGAAGCGCACAAAAGCAGACTCGCGCTCGCGAGGTACAAGTTTCGAATATATCACATGTGATATATTGGCAGCTCGTATCTCGCGAGAGTGGGACTGTATAAGCTTCGTGCTTTTTGTTCTCCTGATTTAGCCCGCGGGTCACACCTCTTCTCATTCCGAACAGAGTCGTTAAGCCGCAGGGTAGCGATGATACTAGCATTGCTGGGAAAGTAGCTCTTCGGGAGAACAAAGTGCATGAAGTATACAAAAACCCTTACTGAGTAAGGGTTTTGTTGTTCACAGCTTGTCCACATAGTGACACGTTATACTAAGAGCCATATGAAAAAGATTGTATTATGTAGCTTGCCGCTTGCCGCAATGCTCATGTTTGCTCAAGCGCAGACAACAACAGTTCAAGAGCAAGCAGATATTGACCCAAATGGCGCCTCTTCTAGTTGTGTTTCAATCGAGAGTAACTTGCGTGTTCGTATGAAGGATGCGAGCGAGGGAGGTGATGTCACTCTACTTCAAGACTTTCTTATTGCTTATGGTTTTATGCAAGGCCAGCCAACAGGTTACTTTGGACAGGCAACGCTTACTGCAGTAAAGCGTTTTCAGCAGAGAAGCAGTCTGAGTCCAACGGGTTATGTTGGCCCACTTACGCGCGCAAAAGTTAAGGATATTTCTTGTAATGGTCTTCCTGTTGCAGAGGCGAAGAATCCGTCTGGAGAGAATAAGCTTAAGCCAGGTATGGAGAAGATCGCTTGTACCATGGAAGCGCGCCTTTGTTCTGATGGCTCTATGATGCCACGAGGGGCTAACTGTGAATGGTATCCAAATAAGTGTGGCATGAAGCAAGCAAGTACAAGTCCAGAGGTTATGAAAATGAAATCTGAACTTGAGCAGAAGATGAAGGACCTTCAGGCAAGCAGAGAAGTGCTCAAGAAGGAGTATGAAGCTGCAATCGCAGGCGGGACTGTTCTTACAGAAGAGCAAAAGAAGGCATTTGAGGCGCGCAAAGAAGAGCTACGACGCGCTGAGCTTGATCTTATGAAGCTTAAGGAGCGCTATATGGACGAATGGGGAATGATGGGCCAGATGTACGCAAAAAAGATGGCGTCCACGTCTACTCCTCCAAACGGAGCCATGAAGAGCGATCTTGAAAAGAATATGCACATGTTAAAAGATCTCCAGAATGGAAAGATGCCAAATGGTGAAGAGTTAAATAGGCTTCTCAAAGAAGTGGACATGAAGCTTTCAAATGGGTCTCTCGGGGAAGCTGACAAGCAGATGCTTGAAAAGAAGAGACAAGAGTTAAAGAAAGTGATCGACACAATTTCTACAATGAAGCCAGGGGAAGGTGACATGAAGAAGTATTATACGCAGCCAGTAGAGCCAAAGAATCAGATGGTTCAGTAGGCAAGAAAAAAGAAATCACAAAGCCTGCACACCTGTGCAGGTTTTGTGTTTTCTGGCGCCACACGTATACTTACACATGTACGAAACTATGTGGGCGCTTAAAAGAAGACTTATTTTTCTCCTCACATTTATTATATTACTTACAGGCATCATTCTTTTTACTCTAAAAGGAGTACTTTTCCCTGAACCTCGTTGCGATGATGGTAAGAAGAATGGTTTTGAGACTGGAATCGACTGTGGCGGATCGTGTAGCCTCCGTTGCACAGAAGACACAATCCCTCTTCAGGTGGTATGGGCGAAACCGTTCCCTGTAAAAGAGAACATCTATGACGTTGCTGTGCTTATCTCAAATAAGAACAGAGGCTCATCTCCTCGGTCGGTTGCTGTAGAAGTGACGGTGCTTGATGGCGGCGGAACTGTTTTGTATACGAAGAGTGCGACAGTTCCAGCTCCGCGCGGAACAGACTTTCCAGTATTCTTCAGTAATTTGCGCTTGCAAAAGAAGCCAGTTCAAGTAAAAGTGAAACTCGTTGAGGATAAGTCGTACGCTCTTTCAGAAGAAGAAAGGGTACTTGTATTTGTAAGGTCACAATTTGATGCACTCTCTATGAGGAGAGTGATGTTGTCTCTTAAGAATCAGTCAGGTCTCCGTCTTGATGCCTTTCCAGTTCGTGTTGTGCTTTACGGATCAGGCGAGACCCCTCTCGCAGTTGGAGAAACTAAAGTGAGCGCCATGAATAGAGACGCTGAGACAACTGCTGAGATCGTGTGGCCAGCGCCGTTTGCTGAGGCGCCAGTAACTGTTCGAGCGTACCCAATAATTGACCCATACAAGGTTGAGCAGCGAAGATAGGATAGTTTATGTTACGGCTCACAACTCTTTCTCTTGCTGGCGGTCCTTTTCTTATTATGTGTGCTGGCTTAAGTGCTATGAGCATCCTCTCCTTTACTGATAGCTATTTTCTGCGCCAAGGAATATTCATCTTACTCGCATGCGCTGTACTCACCGCGGTCTCTCGAATAGATTTTCGCTTCCTAAAGCAGACGAAAATAGTTTTTTCATTTTATCTAGTCGCTCTTTTTCTTCTCATGCTTGTTATCTTTGTCGGCAAGGTGAGTAAAGGTGCTCAAAGCTGGTTTGATCTAGGAGGTGTTTCTTTTCAGCCTGTTGACTTAATGAAGCTTGCGCTTATTCTTGTGTTAGCAAAGTACTTCTCTAGACGGCACGTCGAAATATCACAAAGCAGACACATTGTTATTTCGTTTCTCTACATGCTCGTACCTTTTCTTTTGGTGCTTCTACAGCCAGATTTTGGTTCTGCTATGGTGCTTGGTGCTATATGGTTCGGACTTGTCCTTGTGTCAGGTATTTCCAAGAAGCACTTGTTCGCGGTTGGGCTTATCGCTGTCACCGTGTTCTCTGCTTCTTGGCTTTTCCTCTTTAAGCCGTATCAAAAAGCACGCATACTTAACTTCATAAGCCCACTACGCGACATCCAAGGGACGGGATATAACGCGTATCAATCAGTCATAGCTGTCGGCTCCGGCGGTCTCCTAGGAAAGGGTATAGGATACGGCACACAATCAAGGCTTGAATACCTGCCAGAATATAGGACGGATTTTATTTTTGCTGCATTTGCTGAAGAGTGGGGGTTTGTTGGCGCCATGTTTTTACTTCTACTGTATCTCCTTATTTTTGCCTCTATTCTTTCTTGCGCTTACAAGGCACACAGTAATTTTGAATCTCTTTTTATGTATGGTGTGCTTTTTTGGCTTACAACACATCTTTTTGTCTCCGTCGGAATGAATATCGGACTAATGCCAGTGACAGGCATACCGCTACCATTTATGAGTTACGGGGGCTCACACTTGATGGTTGAGTCATTGGCACTTGGGATTATTGTCGCGATGAGTCGTTACGGAAGAGTCGCCCACAAAGATACGTCACGTAATGAATTTCTAGGGCTTGAGTAAGCTAATCAGCTTCGATGAGGTTGTTGTATTCGTACAGTGTCTTTTTTGTCATTGTCTCCACATCAAAGCGAGGGTCATTCCAAAGGCTTTTTACTTTAGGAATATCTTTTAAGATTTCGATGAGTTCGCTGTCATCCTTATAGAGTTTTGCGTGCGGTACACCTTCGACTATCTCTGGTATTCCGCCTACCGCTCTTGCTATTACCGGCAATCCAGCAGCGAGTGCTTCAAGTGGTACATAAGGTAGCGCTTCTGTTCTTGATGGTTGAATAAGTACATCGTATTGAGAAAGAAGAGGTGACGCAAAGACGTGTCCGTACAGAGTAACCTTAGTGCCAAGATCTTTCTTTGTAATCATCTTCTCTATTGTTGGCCTAAGAGGTCCCTCGCCAATAATGTGGTAGTGGATGTTTTCTATGTGCGGCAATATTTTTAAGACGGTATCTTGACCTTTGTTTGAGTGAAGGTCACCAACGCTTACGACATGGACGACAGAGCTACCTTCGGACAGCTTTGGAAGCTTAGGGTACAGGGTTTTCTCTAAGCCGTTATAAATGATAACAATTCTTTTTTTGAGGAATCTTGGAGCATGAAGCTGCCGCTTCACTTCTTTTGCGACGCAAATGGTGAGTGAGCTTAAGGAGACTATAAGATAGAACAGTCCACGCAAAAATAGTCTCATTACAAGTGTACGGTTCTCATTAAATGTCCACCCATGAGCTGTAAAAACAATGTGCGGAACACCAGCTAGTCTGCCCGCAAGAGAACCAACAAGTCCCATTTTTGAGCTATTCAGATGAATCATGTCGGGCGCTCTTTTAATGAGAAAGGAACGCAGACGCATAATCTCAAGAAGTGACCCAAAAGGGTTGATGCGATTCTTCTGTGGAATGACAGTGACGTGGACACCTTTTTGTCTTAGTCGTTCAACAAGCTCACCATCAACTCCGCACACAACCTCAATGTCAAAACTCCGCCTGATAAGCGGAGAGACAGCGAGTTGGTAAACGTACTTCTGGGCTCCGCCCCAGTTCCCTTTCGTAATGAGATAGATAAGCTTTGGCTTCGGTCGGTTGCTTGAAACCATAAATATAGTAAAGTATACCAACATGGTACATCTTAGGGGTAAAAAAGCAATCCTCCTCTTGGGCGATATGTCCGTTTTTTTTGCTGCTCTTTATGTTGCGCTTTCGCTTAGACGGTGGGAGTTAGCTGATTCAACAGTCTTTTTTACGCATACGCCGTTCTTTTTCCTGGTCCTCCTTATCATGATTGGCGCACTCTATATCATTGGACTTTATGATGTGCAGTCATTACGAACAAGTATTAAGCTTTTTTCGTATACTCTCTATTCTGTGATCGCGTCTGGCATTGGTGGCGTCGCACTTTTTTATCTGTTTCCAAGTGAGGTAGCGCCAAAACTCGTACTTCTCATTCATTTAGCTGTCCTCCTTTTTATGCTTTTTGCGTGGAGGCTCTTTTTTGAGCGTGTTAAGTTGAAGTCCCTCAAGACCAAGGCGCTTCTTATTGGAGAGGGGAAAGAGTACGAGGAGCTTAAGAAGGCGATCAACGAAGAGAAGCATTATCCGATTGTGTTTGTGGAGCACCTGCTTCTTAGTGCTGGTCATGACATTAACGAAACAAGCGTTCGAGAATTTCATCAGCTCCTTAAGAGGAATTCGATACGAATTATCGTTGCGGATATAAAAGATAAAAATATCACAGGCCTGCTTCCTTATTTGTACAATGCGGCAAGCGATGGTGTTCTACTTTATGACATGAGACGCTTGTACCAGGATGTGTTTCGACGCATGCCGCTTACTGACATCGGATACTTCTGGTTTTTTGAGAACGTGAGCTTCGATACGAAACTTTATGAGACGGCAAAGCGTTTCTTTGATGTATGTCTTGGGCTTATTGTCTTAGTTCCGTGGCTTGTTATTCACCCGTTCGTCGCACTTGCTGTGCGAAGGGAAGATGGAGGCAGGGTGTTTATTAAGCAAGAGCGCCTTGGTCGTCACGGAAGGGTGATAAAGCTCTATAAGTACAGAACAATGACGTTTAACGACCAAGGTGGTTTTAATGGTGATGGCACAATCGGTAGCACCGCAAATAAAGTAACCAAGATAGGAGCGTTCTTGCGAAAGACGCGCATTGATGAGCTCCCTCAAGTCCTTGCAGTAATCACCGGGGACTTATCTCTTATTGGGCCTAGAGCAGAACTTGTCGATATTGGTAGGCAGATGGCCAGAGAGATGCCGTTTTATATGATGCGATATTCCGTCCGTCCCGGCCTTTCAGGTTGGGCTCAGGTGAACCAAGATGACGGATCGCCTCGCGGGGTGGATGCACACATGAGAAAGCTTGAGTACGATTTCTTTTATATCAAAAACCGTTCGCTACTTTTAGATACAATCATCGCTCTTAAGACGATACGCACCCTCCTTTTGAGGTCTGGTGTTTAAGTTGCAAAAACTGCGTTTTCTGGTAAAATAAAACACCTATGTTAGTACTCGAAGCACTTCCGCGTGATAAGAAAGATGCTCCTAAAGATGGTTTCTTGAAAGCTGTTTTTTATGGAGCGCATACTCCTTCTACGCCAATTTTTGTAAATAGTATCGCTTTTGACAAAGCTCTTCGAGAAGCCGGTGAATCAACAACACTTACACTTGACTTCTCAGGGTCTAAACTTACTGCGCTTATCCATGACGTGCAGCGCCATCCAGTCAAGTATTCTCCGTCACATGTTGACTTCTACATCGTTGAGAAGGGTCAGAAAGTTCACGTTAACGTTCCTCTTGAGTTTATCGGTGAAGCTCCAGCAACTAAGTCAGGAGGTATTCTCGTTAAGGTCATTCACGAGCTCTCAGTTCAGGGTGACTCTCAACACTTACCACATTCACTTTCTGTTGACCTTTCAACGCTTACCGCATCAGACAGTGTAATAACCGCTAAAGATATAACGCTGCCTCCTCAGGTGTCGCTCTATCACGTTAGTGATGACGAGGTTATTGCTTCTATTGCAGTCGCAAAAGATGAAGCAGAAACGCCAACATCTGCACCAGACCTTTCAGCAATCGAAGTTGAAAAGAAGGGTAAGAAGGAAGAGGAAAAAGAAGCTTAGTTCTATCAACAGAGAAAACGCCACGAAAGTGGCGTTTTGCTATACTGTAGCAATGCACCGACGCGCACGTACTGTTTTTCTTTTTGCTTCACTTCTGCTCTCTTTTGCCACGCCAACACTCTACGCACAACAGACAGAAGCAGAGCTGCAAGCTCAGCTTCAGGGTCTCGAGCGAGAAATAAAAGAGCTCTCCAATAACATTGAATCTGCTCGCAAACAAGGCATTGGTCTTAAAAGCGATATCACACTTCTTGAAAAGAAGATCGAAGAGAGTCGAGCTAAAATTCGCGCAACACAGTCGAAGATAACGAGACTCAATTCAAGTATCAATGACAAGAATGAAAGTATTGCATTACTTGACGAGAAGCTTGAGCGTGAAAAGGAGTCACTTTCACAGATACTTCGTAAGAAAGAGCATCTTGAAGCCTACACGTTACTTGACTTTACGCTTCAGGAGAAAACACTCTCTTCTTTTTTCGGGGATAGGGATTCTTACGCGACCCTTGAGAGAGCGCTTAGTAACAGCTTCGAAGAAATTAGGGTCACAAGGAACGATATTGAGTCAGCGAAGGAAGAGTTGGAGGATGCAAAAGACGAAGAGCTTGCACGCAAATTGATTCAAGAAGCTGAACGAAAAAAAGTAGAACAAAACCAGAAGGAAAAGAACTCACTACTGCAGGCAACCAAAGGGCAAGAAGCTAAGTTTCAAAAAGTGCTCGTCGCGCGTCAGGCAGAAGCTGCAAAGATACGCGCGCGACTCTTTGCCCTTCGAGATTCAGAAAGTATTCAATTCGGACAGGCGTATGATTATGCACTCATCGCTTCTCGATCAACAGGTGTAAGACCAAGTCTTATTCTTGCTATTCTCATGCAGGAGTCATCGCTTGGCAAGAATACAGGGAGTTGCTTTGTCACTAACTATCAAACTGGAGAAGGTGTAAGCAAAAGTGGAACTGCGAAGCAGCGTGTGATGAGTCCGACACGTGATGTTCCCGTCTTTCTCGATATCGTACGTCGCCTAGGAAGAGATCCAAACAAAACTCAGGTTTCATGCTGGATTCCAATGTATAGTAAGGGGCAGCCGTATGGCTGGGGTGGAGCGATGGGTCCGGCGCAGTTTATTCCATCAACCTGGAAACTGTTTGAAGACAGGGTTGAGGCAATAAGTGGAGCAAGTGTTGCTGATCCTTGGAATGCAAGTCACGCCATCGACGCCATGGCTCTCTATCTTAAAGATTTAGGTGCGGTCTCTGGTGATGAAGCAAGTGAGCGAAATGCGGCGTGTCGATACTATTCTGGCAGGTCGTGCTCCCGATCAAGTGATGGAGCATCCTACGGAAACTCCGTAATGAAGAAGTTGTATGATATTCAAAAGGATATTGATACGTTGCAGAAGGCATAACTTCGTGGTATAATAGGCACCTATGAAATCTGGTATTCACCCTCAGTATTTTAGTGACGCTTCAGCTACATGTGCATGCGGCGCATCCTACCAAGTTGGCTCTACAGTTCAGTCGTTCCGAGTTGAAATCTGTTCAGCGTGCCATCCTTTCTACACAGGTCAAGAGAAGGTGCTTGACGCAACAGGTCGTGTTGATCGCTTCAAGAAGCGAGCCGCAATCGCAAAGAAGGCGTAACGGCAAGAGAGAAAGCGCGGATTAACCGCGTTTTTTCTATGATACAATTTTCTACCATGGACCTAGCGCTCTACAAACAAAACCCTCGGACGATGTACCTCGCACAAGAATACGAGCGACTTTTGCAGTCAAAGGCTGAAGCTGAGGAACTGCTTCGCGATGAGTCAATGAAGGATTTAGCGACCGCAGAGATTATGTCACTAAATGAGCAGCTTGAGGCACTTCTTTCGCAAATGACGGAGACACTTAAAAGTGCACAAGAAGAAGAGGAGAAACCGAAGGCGCTTATTCTTGAGATTCAAGCAGGCGCGGGCGGTGATGAGTCGTCACTCTTTGCTGCTGAGCTTGCGCTTATGTATCAAGAGTTTGCGCACGAGAGTAGGCTTGGTTTTGAGAAGCTTGATGAAAGTGTGTCAGATGTGGGCGGGTATAAAGATGTGTCGTTTGAAATCCGTGGTGCGAAAGCATTTGATCTTTTTAAGTATGAAATGGGAGTGCATCGTGTGCAGCGAATTCCAGAGACGGAGAAGAACGGTCGTGTGCATACATCAACAGTTGCAGTATCTATAATGCCGATTCGTCAGGTGAAGAAAGTGACAATTAATCCAAGCGATATTGAAATGGAGCTTTCTCGCTCAGGCGGTGCTGGAGGGCAGAACGTCAACAAAGTCGAAACCGCAGTCCGTCTCATTCATAAGCCGACAGGACTCTCAGTGAGGTGTACTATTGAGCGAAGCCAGCTTAAGAATCGAGAGCGGGCTATGGAAATGCTCCAAGCAATACTTGATCAGCGAGCACAAGAAGAAGACGACAAGAAGCACTCAGACGCAAAGCGTTCACAGGTAGGAACAGGGGACAGGAGTGAGAAGATTCGTACCTACAATTTCCCACAAGATAGAATTACCGATCACCGTATTAAAGAGTCATGGCATGGTCTTCCACAAATCTTAAAAGGAGACATGGGGCGAATCGTTGACGCGCTCGCTAACTTCAAAGGTGACTTCTCAAGTGGAGAGGAGGAGTAAATGAAGAGGCCCCGCCGAAGCGGGGTCCATATTGGTGTGGGTTTCCTAAAGATCGAGACCGTCGATGGAAACGTCCACCGTGGATATTGATCACGGCCTGAGAGTGGAGGCGTAATCTCTGGAGAGAAAGAGAGCCTAGATTGATTTTTACTGAAAATGTGCTACAATAATAGGAGTCCTTCATTATTCCACTCATGGTATCGGTTTGGACCCCGAGCACTACACTTGCGAACATTGACGCGTCCGATGCACGGACATCAAAGTGTAGATGTGGCATGAGCACACTAAATTTATCGTATGTCATTAACTATTGATTCGCTTGCTGGTGCTGGACTTCAGTACGGCTACTCACGCACTCGTCGCCATCCGTCTACCAAGAAATTTATCGCTGAGACTAAGTCTGGCGTCGATCACCTCAATCTCGAGGCAACAAAGGCGCAGTTTGAAGAAGCACTTGCATTTCTCACTGTCGTAAAAAATACTGGAAAGCCGATTCTCTTTGTCGGTGTAAAGCCAGAGATTAGACAGCTTATTAAAGAAGTCGCGCTTTCACTTAATCAGCCGTACGTCGCAGAGCGTTTTATCGGAGGAATGCTTACCAACTTCCATCAGATCAAAAAGCGCATTGAAAAGCTTCATGATTTACTAAAGAAAAAAGAAGAGGGAGCTCTCACTGTCTATACAAAGAAGGAACAGTTACTTATCCAGCGAGACATTGAACGCCTCGACCGTGACTTCGGCGGTATCTCGACCTTAACAAACCTTCCTGGTGCTATCGTTATCATTGACCCACGCTATGAGGCAATGTGTGTTGCTGAAGCGAACAAGACTCGAGTGCCTGTGGTTGCGCTTTCAAACACAGACTGTAACATTGGTACTATTGATTACCCAGTTATGGGAAATGATGGTTCAGTGACACCTGTCCGTTTCTTTCTAGAAGAAATCAAAAAAGCGCTACAAGTCTAAATTAACTATATGGATACAATCAAAGAACTACGTGAAGAGACAGGACTCTCTTTCGCTCAGATAAAGAAGGCTCTTGATGAGGTCGGTGGAGATAAAGCGAAAGCTCGTGAGGTATTAGCGAGATACTCAGAAGCTCAAGCTGAGAAAAAGGCAGACCGCGAAGTAGGAACTGTTGCTGTGGCTTCATATGTCCATGCGAATGGTTCTTCAGGAGCTCTTGTTGAGCTCGCGTGCGAGACGGATTTCGTCGCAAATAATCCTGAGTTTAAGGATCTTGCTCGAGATATCGCGATGCATGTCGTTGCCATGAATCCAGAGACTCTTGAGGGTGAGGGAGAAACTGCGCTTCTTTCGCAAGCATTTGTTAAAGATCCATCTCTCACAGTATCAGGAAGAATCGCTGCCGCTATTCAAAAGTTTGGTGAGAATATCAAGATAAACAAGTTCGTTCGTTACGGAAAGTAGCGCCATGTCTGTACCTGTTCTCTTAGGAATATCACTAGCAGGCCTTGTGTTTGCTTTTGGTATTATCTTTGAACAGTGGTACGCGCTTGCTAAGCACAAGAGGTCTGTTGATGAATCGTATGACGGGCACGAACAGTTAAAGAGAGCTATATTTGCTGTGCTGCGTATCGTCTTAAGAAGGCTTGCTTATTTCCGGCGTATTCTCTTTGCCTACGGACTTCACCTTGCGGTGCAGATACTTAGTCTTTTTGACAAGCTATCCTTCTATCTCTACTCAAAATCACGAAATTTTTTTGTGGAAAGTGCACTTAAAAGTAAAGGAACCGTTCCGCACTTTTGGGACCATCTCAAACGGTACAAGCAAGAAATGGATCGCGAACGCGAGAAGCTTGAAGGAGGGGAATAATAAGGGCTTTGGTTCCAAATCTCAGACTTGCGAGTGTTTATCAAAAACTCCCCAGATGAGATGACAAGCTTGCCCTTTTCTGATACAATTCGTCCTATTCTTATTCTTACGTAAGTCTTAGTACTAAGTACTAAGCACTAAGTACTAAGATTGCCGGAATAGCTCAGTTGGCAATGAGCGAACGCGAATGTCAAAGACAGACAACGGTTTACAAAACCGTTGCGCGGGATAGATAGCAGAAGAACAAGATAGATTGCCGGAATAGCTCAGTTGGTAGAGCAACGGTTTTGTAAACCGTAGGTCCTCGGTTCGAGCCCGAGTTCCGGCTCCCTACAGCCATGATAGACACGAAACGATATCTCCTCGCTTTTTTTATCACCGTCGCACTTTTTGCTTCTGGTTTTTTCACGTCCACTTTTTTCTCAAATAAGAAACTTGAAGAGGTAAAGCGTGTTCAAGATACAATAGCGATCGATATTCTTTCAAACGAGACACAGTTTGATCTGCTTCGTGAAGTGTCGTGCACAAACCTCTCTTCGTCAGTTCTTTCAAATGAGTTAAACGACATAGGAGAGAAGCTTACCTACACTCAATCACTAGAGAAGAAAGAAAGTGATGATGTTGCGTATCTAAGAAAGTATTATGCATTACTGCAGGTCAAGGACTACCTCCTTTCAAAGCGTTTAGGGGAGAAGTGTGCGTCAAAGAAGCCAGTCTTCATCATGTACTTTTACACCTCAAAAGAGACGTGTGATGAGTGTACAAAGATGAGTAGCACGCTAAGCGCACTTAAGCGAAAGTATCCTGATCTTCGCATCTATTCTTTTGATTACTATCTACCGGTATCTACTGTCGATACGATAAAGAAGATATACCAAGTCCCTGAGGTGTTCCCGTCTCTGGTTATTGAGGAGAAACTCTACACAAGCACGCTTTCTTTTGAAGAGATTGATGAGCTCTTGCCTGAGGCTTTCAAAGCAACAGCGACAAGCACTGTTGCGACTAGTACAAGCGCAACTACGACGAAAGGTAAAACCAAGTAGTTACTATGGTCATGATAGAAACGATTCTCAATGCTGGAATGTACCCGTTCCTCTTTCTCACGCTTTACTTTCAGGTATTCCTTCTTCTGTCGTTTTTTGAGCGTGAAAAGAAAATAAAGAGAGAGCAACGTATTTCGCTTCCAAAGATACTGCCTTCGCTTACTATCGCAGTGCCGTGTTGGAATGAAGAAAAGACTTTGCCTGGCACACTTGACTCACTTATGATGCTTGAGTATCAAAAGGAGAAGTTAAAGATCGTCGTGGTAGATGATGGTAGCCAAGATGGAACGTATGAGATTGCAAAGGCGTATGCGGAGCGTTATAAAGGCACAATTACCGCGTATAGAAAAGAAAATGGTGGTAAGCATACGGCAGTAAATTATGCACTTGAGCGTGCAGACACTGATCTTTTCGGCTGTCTTGACGCTGACAGTTTCGTAGAGTCCTACGCGCTCACTGAAATAGTAAATTATTTCACAAGGGATAAAGAGGTAATGGCGGTGACGCCATGTATTCATATCAAGAACCCGACAACCATTGTTCAGCGTCTCCAGGCGATAGAGTATCTTATGGGAGTTTTTCTTCGTAAGGTATACGGAGAGCTTGATGCTATTCAGGTAACACCGGGGCCGTTCTCAATTTTTCGACGAGAGGTATTTGAAAAACTAGGTCCATACAAAAAAGCGTACAATACTGAAGATTTCGAAATCACTCTTCGCATGCATCGTGCGCATATGAAAATTGCTAACGCTCACCGTGCGACTGTGTACACCTTTGGACCAAGTACGTTTATTGGCTACTACAAGCAACGACTTCGATGGGCGAGAGGGTTTCTTGAGAACGCGCTCGATTATAAAGATCTCTTTTTCAAAAAGTCGTACGGTAACTTCGGGATGTTCACTCTTCCGGGGGCGGTGATTTTTGTTTTTTATACAGTTTACGCAACAGCCTTTTTTCTCTATCACGGCCTCTCCTTTCTCTATGATAAGAGTAAGCATCTCTATCTTGTTGGTATAGAGCCTCTCACGTTCAATTTCGATCTCTTCTATTTAAACACAAGTACGATGTCGCTTATAGGGTTCGTTATGTTTGGCGGGTTTATTCTTGTTCTTGCGATTGCTCAGGAATTAACCAATGACCGGCAAGAATTCTTAAAAAATTTCCCTTTCTTCTTGCTCATCTTTCCTTTCCTCGGCCCTATTTATATGACAAAAGCGGTGTACGATACAGTAATGAGAAGAGAGGCGGTATGGGCGCTTCAGGATAACAAGGTAAGTGATAAGGTAACCGTCACAAGTTCCTAGCTTGTTTGAGTCTGGTCTTCCGTGTATAGTATTTTAATGGCTGCTACTACTCAAGGGGGTGAGGCAAAAGGGCACACACACCCGATTACCCTTGTTGTGAATAGGATAGTAAATATCTTTACCAAGATCGGTTTTGATGTTGTTGATGGTCCAGAACTTGAAAGCGAGTGGTACAATTTCGACGCGCTTAACGTGCCGCGAAATCATCCATCACGAGATATGCAGGACACATTTTGGGTTGATGAGAAGACAATGTCGTTACGTGAGCTTTCGTTTAAGGAAGAATGGTCGAAGAAAGTTCATGGCACAATTGGTTATGTCCTTAGAACGCACACTTCAAACATGCAGATACGTACGATAGAGAAGTGGGTAGAAGAAGGTCGAGATTTTCCGCTTGCCATCGTCGTTCCAGGGAAAGTATTTCGTAACGAAGCGACAGATGCTCGTCATGAGGCTCAATTCTTTCAAGTCGAAGGCCTGCTTGTCGGTAAAGACATTACTCTTGCGCACTTACGTGGAACACTTGAGCATTTCTTTTCAGAGCTTTTTGGTTCTCAAATTGGTGTTCGATTTCGATCGTCCTTTTTTCCATTCGTAGAGCCAGGAGTTGAAGTCGATATGGAGTGTTTTAAGTGTCATACGACGGGCAAGCTTGGTGATGTAAAGTGTGGGCTTTGTTCGGGCGCTGGGTGGATAGAAATTATGGGTGCAGGCATGGTACATCCAAAGGTTTTGCAAAATGCCGGACTTAACTCTCGAGAGTATCAAGGGTTTGCGTTTGGTGGTGGAATCGACAGAATTGCAATGCTTAAGTGGTCATTTGATGACATCAGGATGCTTTACAATGGTGACCTTCGTGTTGTAAATCAATTTTAGTATGAAAGTAAGCTCACGACATGTACGCATTACCTTCCTCGCAGTGGCTGCTGTTTTAGCAGTTCTTGCAAGTATCATTTATGTCGGCAAACAACATACTGCTGAGATGGTTAAAATCGAGACACTGCGCACAGAAAAGATAGTTATTTCCAAAGAAGAGGATGGGGTGACTATATATGCTGAGGTGCCACAGTTTTTTGAAGGGTCTCGTGAGTTTAAACAAACTAACGTCACATTACGTGCTCAAGTGGAAGCGCATATAAAAGATGCGGTTGACGGCGACTATATGCCGCTTAGTCATGGAAGTGTTTACCAGTCTTCGTTTACTGTAGATTATAGCGACAACAAAGTGCTTGGTGTTCTCTACACTGGAATGCTCGACGTTCAAGGTGCGGCTCACCCCCTCCCATTTCTTAAAACATTTGTCGTAGATAGGGTAAATGATAAGGTGGTTGCAGTGGAAAATTTGTTTAAAGACAGTTCGTATCTTGATTTGCTTTCTAAACTCTCAAGAGAGGATCTATACGCGCAGGTAAGGTATGGCGATGGTGATATGATCCCAGATAAAGCAATGATTGAAAGTGGGACGGAGCCGATTAAGGAGAATTTTAGTAACATGATACCAACGGCTGATGGTCTTTTGATTTATTTTCCTGTTTATCAAGTTGCTCCGTATGCGGCGGGTGTGCAGCAAGTTGCGGTACCGTACAAAAAGCTAGCCAGTGTCATCCGCGGAGATGGGCCGCTCTCACATCTTATTAAGTAAAGTATATGAAGTTTTCTAAAGCGTGGCTATCTCGGTATATTAAGGAGCTTCTACCTGTGGACGAAGAGCTTGTAAGAATAGTTACAGAGAATGCGTTTGAGGTGGAAAGTGTTGAAATTGTCGACGGGGACACGGTGTTTGATATAAAGATTCTCCCAAATCGTGCACATGATGCGCTTGCTCATCGTGGAATGGCGAAGGAGATAGCTGCTCTCTGTGATCTTACCTTTACAGATCCATTTACGTATTGGAAAGATAATAGTGATTCATCTGTTGCGGCTCCAGAAATTCAAGTAGAAGACGAGAAGAAGTGTTCACGCTTTATGGGTGTTCGCATTGACGGTGTCAAAGTCGAAGAATCACCCACATGGCTTAAGGCAGCACTTTCAGCGATAGGTCAAAAGAGTATTAACAGCATTGTCGATGTCACTAACTTCGTGCAGTTTTCTATTAACAAACCGATGCATGCCTATGACGCAGCTCTGGTCGAAGGAAACACACTTAAGGCTCGCATGGCTACATTAGAAGAGAAGTTGACTACCCTTGATAACAAAGAGATAGAGCTTACAGAGGATACGCTTATTATTGCGGATACGAAAAAACCACTCGGTCTTGCTGGTATAAAAGGGGGAAAGTTTTCTGGCGTAAGTGATACCACAACATCACTTATTATCGAGTCTGCTAACTTCAATTCGCAACTTGTCCGTGCGACATCCCAAAAGTATGGAATACGCACAGACGCTTCAAAACGTTTTGAAAACGAGCTTTCAGACACGCTCGTTGAAGAAGGAATGAGAATGACAATAGGGATGATCCTCGAATTAAACAAAGATGCAAAGGTTAGTCCCATCATAAACGTGGGTGCTGCCACTGAGTGGAAGTACGTCGTCTCGTTTACTCTTCGTGAGGTGAATGCGCTTCTTGGAACTATCGGTACTGAAAATACGATAGAGGATACGCTTCGTCGCCTCAGGTTTACGTATACCAAAAAACCACTGCGACAAGTTGTCGAAGAGAAGATGATTGAGGTGAAAGATGCGACGTACAAGAATCCTTCTGGTATGCGAGCTGATGCGCCTCAGCATTTTTCTTGTTCGTCGCTTGTGAGTTATCTCTATCAAGGTGTGTGGCAGCCGAGTATCTCTATCGATAAGTATGCGTATGGCGAGAAGGTGAACAGGAACGACTTACGCTATGGAGATCTTATTTTTTCAAATAGTGGCAAGGGTCGTATTCGCTATGAGACTGTTGACTTTCTGCCTGGAACCAAGATTGACGAAGGCATCGATCATGTCGGTATGTACCTCGATAACGATGAGGTTTTTCACATTTCATCTTCGTCGCTTACACCAATACGGGAGAAGCTTTCATCCTCGAATGGATTCAAAGGGACACTCCTTTATGCGCGCTTTGTAGACTTTGACGAACCGAGGTACTTTGTCACTATTCCTCACGAACGACTCGATCTTAGGATTAAGGAAGACCTGATTGAGGAAATCGCCCGCATAAGAGGTCTTTCAAATATCAAAGGCATACTTCCAGATCTTCATGGCAGGATTGGTTCTGTTCCAAAGCGTTATCACTGCGAGATGCTCATTCGAAACGCACTCCTTGCTGCTGGTTTTTCTGAGGTGTATACCTATTCATTTGGAGAGAAAGGCGAAGTTGTTCTCAAAAAAGCTCTTACCGATAAGAATAAGCTTAGAACAAATCTAAGCGATGGTCTCATACGATCGTTCTTTCTCAACTACCAAAATCGAGCACTGCTTAATCTTAAAGACATCCGTATCTTTGAGTTTGGTAATGTCTTTAGTAAAAAAGATGAATCAAGACGGTTTGCGATGCTCATTGATGATGGTGCAAAGAAATCTTCATTCGGAGAAGAGGGTGATTTTCTTCTCGCGGAGCTTAAAGAGTGTTTGGGGGTTGACGAGCTTGAGTATGAGGTCACTTCAAATAAGCCTTACTGTGTAGAGGTCGACATTGATAAGACGTTTAGTAAGCTTAATACTCCAAAGCATTTTGCTTCTCTTCGTCACGAAAACGAAGCAAAGGGTGAGAAAGCTATATACAGTCGTATTTCGCCATACCCACACATTGTAAGAGATGTCGCTCTATGGGCACCCGAAGGTGTCACGTGGGAGTCGATTAAGATTGAGATAGACAAGGTGCTTAGTGGCGATAAAGAGTTGCTTGCTAGAGAAGTAGAGTGCTTCGATCAGTTTACTAAAGACAGGAAGACTTCCTACGCCTTTCGAATGGTACTTCAATCATTTGAAAAGACACTTACTGATGAAGAAGCAAACGCTGTTGCGAATAAAGTCTATGAAGCGTGCAAAGCCCTCGGATATGAAGTTCGTTAATATCAACTCTATGAATCTTATAATTGCTCCAGGTAATTCACCAAAACATAAAGAATGGGCGTCTCTTTTGAAAGAGCAACTCTCGCCACTCTTTGAAGAGATAAGAGTTCTTGAGTATTCTCACTGGGGAACCGAAAGGGAGATACTAGATTTTGACAAAGAACTAGAAGCGCTTACCGCGCTCTCGCAAGGATTGAAGGAGTATTGTGTTCTAGGAAAGTCTGCCGGAACACTTCTTACGATGAGAGGAGTTGTTGAGCGCAAGCTAACCCCGAAGGTATGTCTCTTTCTTGGGGTTCCTTTTACATGGGCTAGAACAAAAGGTGTTCTTGATGAGAAGTGGGTAAAGCAGTTTTCAACGAGAACAACAATTATTCAACAAGATTCTGATTACACGTGCTCCTCTCAAGACTTGAAACAGCAACTTAATGAGTATGAGGTTATCAACTGGACACTTAAGTCGATTCCGGGTCATGATCATGACTATTCAGATTGGGACATGATACGAAATGAGATGGCAGTGCTTTTATCATGAGACTAGATGTTCCGTACTATTCGCAATTTATCGACGTAGAAGATTGCTTCTGGATGCTTCGAGCGTGTGGCGCTACATCGCTTAAGATGGTCGCGGAGTTTGAAGGGGCGAGTGTCCCAAGCATTGAGTCACTTTGTGGTGAAGCAAAAGAGAGAGGTGGCTATCATATGGAAAATGGATGGATCCATGACTATCTTATTCTTAAAGCAGAAGAGCTTGGATTACGAGCATATCGAAAGGAGGGGCTCACAACAACCGATGAGCTCGTTGCGCATCTTAACTCCGGACATCCAGTTGTTGTATCTGTTGAGAAACGTGTTCTTGAGCAGAAGCGTTTTCATATACTTGTCCTTACAGGGCATGAAGAGATAGATGGCGTACGCTCTTTTACCTATCACGAACCTGAATCGACACAGAAGGAGCGGGGGCAACATCGAAAGGTGCCTGAGGCGATTTTTATAGAGTACTGGCGAGGCAAGGCACTTTTTCTTAAAAAGTAGCCACCCCGCTATTGTAACAACAAAAAAAGCCCCGAAGGGCAATGGTTACGACATAAGGAGGCGCTTAGCTTTCGCACTCGTCGCTTTCGCGCGATTTTGCGCTCTCCACGCGCCGATTGTGGAAAGTGCCTCTTCTGCAAGAGGCGACCTTTCCGCATCCTCCGCCACTGATGGAATGAGTGGAGTGAAGCCGCTGTGCCTGTCAAACAGTGACGGCCTAACTCTGAAGTAGACCACCACTCCTTTGCCGGCGATTCTACTTCTGTTGAACCAGATGAGCGACGGTTTCTGGTTCAAGGAAAGTCCTAGTTTTTCGAGGACTTCCCCCGATGCGGCTAGCACTGTCTCTGTGGAAGCGCTGGCGTGGAGAAGTTCGTTTGGGAATCCGAAGATCCGACTTCCTTCGCGGGTCTCCACAAACCCGTAAAGGAAGATTTCTCTCTTCCCAACAATCTTCGCAGCAAGGACGATTACCACGAAGAGGATGGGCGTCTCTTTTTCTGCCGGGGCCATGGTTTCTCCTGAAGTTTGAATTAATTATACCATAAATAAACCTATTTAGCAAGTTTGTGCAGTAATGCGCTGACAGTCTTTCACTAGAGAAGAGCGCGGTTTTATGCTATACTAGACAGATCATTTACTATTACTATGGCTGAGAAAAAAGGTGGATACAGCGCAGATTCAATTAAGGTTTTGAAGGGTCTTGAGCCGGTGCGAAAGCGACCGGGAATGTATATTGGCTCGACCGGTCCGACGGGTCTTCATCACCTTATTTGGGAGATCTTTGACAACTCTCGCGATGAGGCGATGAACGGCCATGCAAATCGAATTGAAGTTGCATTGTTGCCTGAGAATCGAGTTCGTGTTGTTGATAACGGTCGAGGTATTCCAGTTGACATGCATCCAACCGAGAAGGTTTCCGCTCTTGAAATCGTGATGACAACGCTTCACGGTGGAGGTAAGTTTGATAATGATGGCGATGGCAGCTATAAAGTTTCAGGTGGTCTACACGGGGTGGGAGCATCTGTTGTAAATGCACTTTCAATTTATTGTAGGGCTGAAGTCCACCGTGATGGTGGCTACTTCATGCAGGAGTATTCTCAAGGCATACGAAAGGCGGCAGTGAAGCAGATCGGTAAGAGCAAAGAGAAGGGAACGATTATTACTTTTCAGCCGGATAAAGAAATTTTTAAGGAAGGTACAGATTTTACCTGGGACACCATCGTGACTCATCTAAGACAGCAAGCGTATCTCGTAAAAGGTTTGACGATACATGTTATCGATGCGCGTGGATATGAAGGCAAGCTTGATCTTGACGGCAAGACGTACATTACTGACTTGGGAATTGAAGTGCCATCGACAAGTTTCTATTTTGAAGGCGGCCTTAAGTCACTTGTAAAGCACTACAATGAACTCTCAAAGCCGATTCATAAGACTATTTTCTATGTCGAGAAAGAAGCCGAGGGGGTGCTTGTCGAAATTGCACTTCAGTATATTGATGATCTTTCTACAAAAATTGTTGCCTTTGCAAACAATATTCCTAACCCAGAAGGTGGCACACATGTAACAGGTTTTAAAACGTCACTCACACGCCTCGTGAACTCTTACGCGCGTAAGAGTGGAATTCTTAAAGAGAAAGATGAGAACCTAACTGGGGATGACGTACTTGAAGGGCTTACCTGTGTTGTGTCTGTAAAACTGCGAGAGATTCAATTCGAAGGACAAACAAAGGCGAAGCTTGGTTCGATGGAAGCGCAGTCTGCGACGGCTACGGTCTTTTCAGAGGCTTTCAGTCTTTTCCTTGAAGAGAACCCAGATGATGCTAAGGAGATCGTTAATAAAGGACTTCTCGCACTTCGGGCGCGCAAGGCGGCGAAGGCTGCGAAAGATTCGGTACTACGTAAGGGGGCGCTTGAAGGTTTCTCACTTCCAGGAAAGCTCGCAGACTGCCAGAGTAATGACCCAAGCGAGAGTGAGCTTTTCATTGTAGAGGGTGATTCTGCTGGCGGATCAGCTAAAATGGGTCGCGACCGAAGAACACAGGCGGTGCTTCCGCTTCGTGGAAAGATTCTCAACGTTGAGCGTGCACGTCTTGATAAAATGCTTGGTAGTGAGCAGGTGAAGAACTTAGTTCTTGCGATGGGGGCGGCGATAGGCGACACATTTGATCTTGCAAAGGTCCGTTATCATAAGCTCATTATTGCGACAGATGCTGATGTGGACGGCGCGCATATTCGTACGCTTCTCCTCACCTTCTTTTATCGATACTACAAGCCAATTATCGATGCAGGCTATGTCTACATCGCACAGCCGCCACTTTATAAGATTACCTACAATAAAGAAGTGCGATATGCATACTCTGATGTAGAGAAGCAGCAGGTGCTCACTGCGATGGGATTTGAGGATATCCAAATTGGTGAGACCGAGGAAGATGTAGAAGGTGAAGAGAAAACAGATGACGGGGAAGAGAAAGAAGTGAAAGTCGCGAAAAAGGGGAAGAAGCCAAATATTCAACGCTACAAAGGTCTTGGAGAAATGAATCCAGATGAGCTCAAAGAAACAACAATGGATGCTAAGAATCGAACACTAAAGCAAGTATCAGTGCATGAAGCTGAAGAGGCTGACAAGATATTTGAAATGCTCATGGGTAATGAGGTGGGGCCACGAAAGAGCTTTATTCAAACATACGCAAAAGAAGCAAATCTAGATGTTTAGGTTGCCTCTTTTTTGCTAGTTAAGAGAGGGTCGACGAGTTGATTTTGTCTTGTTTTTGTGGTATAATTACAGTTCTTTTCTGTTGCGACTATGAAGTGGATTATTTTTACAGGAACATGGCGGCTCACTGATAAGAGTGTTGAAAACGACGTACGCAAGGCGGCTCGTGACGTTTTTGAGCGTGGTGATGGTCTGGTGACCGGTGGAGCAACTGGTGTGGATTACTTCGCTATGGATGAGTTTCTAAAGCTTAACCCTGAATGCACGAGGGTTCGAATTTTTATTCCAGCACGGCTCTCGCATTTCATTGCAGATTATAGAAAGAATTGGCAGCATAAGCCAATTACAAGTAGCGATATTGATAACATTGAGCATGTTCTGACGCTTATTAAAAGACGTAACCCAAGTGCGATACTTGAGGTGCGCAAAGATGAGGGAGATATTACGCAGGATGATTATGATCTTCGTCACAACGAAGAGGTGACATTTTCTGATGAGGTCTATGCCTTTCAGGTAAATAACTCAACAGGCACTCAAGACACTATTGATAAGGCAAGAGCCGCAGGTCTTCCGTTGGTGGTCCACAACAAATACTCAATTCCAGAGGTTGTATAGGTGTTATACTCTTTTTATGAAAAAGAGCAGGCAGTATATCCCTCATCTGCTTCTTGCAGGCTATGTCATTTTGTGGGCAGTGTGTGCGATAAATCCATATAGTCGTGACGTGTGGATTGCGGAGAATGTGCCCATAATGGCTATTGCACTTCTCCTCACTATCTTATTTGTAAAAGGTGTGAGGTTTTCCAACCTCGCGTACGTGCTTGCATCAGTTCTCTTGTACTGGCACACGATCGGCGGGCACTATACGTTTGAGAGGGTTCCGTTTGGAATGGTTACTGATTTTTTTGGATGGGACAGGAATAACTTCGATCGTGTCGGCCACTTTTCTGTAGGCTTCTATGCATTTTTGTTTTTAGAGTACTTCGTTCGCTCTAAGATTGTCATAAAGAAGTGGGTCGCGTATCTTGCCGCATTTTCTATCATCGGTATGGTTGCAGCAGTGTACGAGGTGATTGAAATGGTGTATGCGATCAAAGAAGGTGGTGCGGCTGGAGCTGCCTTTCTCGGTTCTCAAGGAGATGTATGGGATGCACAAAAAGACATGTTGATGGATATGCTAGGAGCGGTGGCGGCGCTTCTCATTTTTGCACTTCGCGAACTCTGTTACAGAAAGAAAACAGATTAAACTATAATTAGTAGTTTCGCTAGTTCCCAGAACGAGGTAGTGTTTTCTCTCGTATTTCTTTTGTGAGTTGAGTGACGATATCTGCTACGGTGACTTGTCCTAGTTGACCCGCGTCACGTGATTCAAGTGTCGCTTTGCTTGCGGCAATATCTTTGTCGCCAATAACAATCCAATATGGCACTTTCATTTTCTTTGCGGCGTGGATCTTTTTACCCAGTCCCTCTTTGCTGTCATCTAACTCGACACGGATGTTTGCGTCTTTGAGTGCCTGGGCGACATTCTTTGCGTAATCGTAATGCTTGTCACTGATTGGGAGGATGGATACCTGAACAGGGGAAAGCCAAAGAGGGAAGTTGCCTGCAAAATGCTCAATAAGGAAGCCAATGAAGCGTTCATGTGTACCAAGAGGTGCCCGATGGATCACAGCTGGCGTTTTTCTTTTCCCATCTGAATCAACGTATTCAAGCTTAAACGCTTTGCCCATGTAGAGGTCGAGCTGGTTGGTCGACGCAGTGAAAGAGCGTCCAATTGAAGAGTAGATTTGAAAATCCATCTTTGGTCCGTAGAAAGCCGCCCCCTCGTGCGCAACTTTAAACGGTACACCAGATGCTTTCATGGCAGCAATTGTCATTTCTTCAGCGTCTTTCCAGTCTTCTTCGTTACCGTGATACTTAGTCATGTTGTTTGGATCACGTAACGCAAGTTCCATTTCGTAATTGGTAATACCAAGTGTTTTATAGTAATACTCGTGTAGTTTAATGACGCGAACGAATTCCTCAACCGCTTTTTCCTTTTGAATATAGATATGAGCGTCATTCATCTGCATTCCGCGTACACGCATGAGACCAAAGAGACTTCCTGAATCCTCATAGCGATGGCACCATCCATACTCCGCGATACGAAGTGGCAGCTCTTTGTAACTTCTCATTCGCGCAGAAAAGACACGATGATGGAACGGGCAGTTCATTGGCTTGATGTAGTAGTTTTCATCTTCAATTTGAAGAGGTGCATACATGCTGTCTTTATAGAGAGGAAGGTGTCCAGATGTGTAAAAGAGATTCTCTTTAGTGATAATTGGCGTTGTGACACGCTGGTACCCCCATGCCTCTTCGGTCTCTTTTGCCCACTTTTCTAGCTCTTCTTTAATGATGTTTCCTTTTGGTAGCCAAAGTGGAAGACCTTTACCGATGAGCTCATCAAAATAAAAGAGGTCAAGTGCCTCTCCTATCGTTCGGTGATCACGACGTTTTGCTTCCTCTTCTTGTGCAAGGTGATTACTAAGCGCCTCTTTACTTTCAAATGCAAGTCCATAAATGCGAGTGAGCATTGCATTTTTCTCGTCACCGCGCCAGTATGCTCCTGCAAGATTTGAAAGAGAAAACCCATCGGCATTAATCTCGCTTGTATTTTCTACGTGTGGACCTTCGCAGAGATCAAAAAAGTCATCTCCAGTTTTGTAAACAGTAATTGATCCTCCCTTTGCAGAAATGTCATTGATGAGTTCAAGTTTGTAGGGGTTATTAGCAAAGAGTTTTAAAGCCTCACCCTTTGAAAGTGTCTCTATGGTGAAGGGGAGACCTTGTGTGATGATTGATCGCATTGTCGCTTCTATTTTCGGAAAGTCCTGAGGCGTGATCTTCTCTCCCCTTGAAAAGTCGAAGTCGTAGTAGAAGCCATTCTCAATCACTGGACCAATGGTCGGTATGGCGTGAGGGAAGTGTTCCCGCATTGCCATAAGAAGGATGTGTGCGAGTGAGTGTCTTGATTTGAAGAGCTGTTCAGGTGACATCTTCTTATACTAACAAAGATTGCCGGGTATTCAAAAGTAAACATTGCTTGACAGGGGGTCTGTATGCCGTAGAATTCAGATACTATGGAAACACACACAACATCATTTATGGGCAAAGTTAAAGGTTGGCACATTGCAGTTGCGATTGGTGCTATCGTTCTCCTTTACGTGTGGAGCACGTACAACTCTCTTGTTACAAGAAACCTTGCGGTAAATGGTGCCTGGGCAGAAGTTGAGAACCAGTTTCAAAGGCGCTTTGATCTTATCCCTAACCTTGTAAACGCGGTAAGTGGCATCTCTAACCAAGAGCAAGAGATATTTCTTGGCATAGCTGAAGCTCGTAAGGGCTACTCGGGTGCGTCTACTGTAGAAGAGAAGGTGGCTGCATCGCAGAAGGTTGAGACAGCGCTCGGAAGATTACTCGCAGTGGTTGAGAGCTATCCAAACCTTCGCTCAGTAGAGACGGTCGATAGCCTTATGGCAGAACTTACAGGAACTGAGAACAGGGTTACAGTGGGTAGACAGCGTTATAACGATGCGGTGGGTTCGTACAATAACATTACAGTACGATTCCCTTCAAAAGTGGTCGCATCTATGTTTGGTTTTGAGCCAAAGAGCTTCTTTGAGGCTGAAAAAGGAGCTGATAAGCCAGTTGCGGTACCGAAGAAGTTCACGGAGTAGTCTCTAGCATCAAAAGAAAAGCAGTGAAGCTGTTTCAATCCACTTTCCTCGCGGTTTGTCTTACGCTGTGTGGCGTAACTGTCTTTGCGTTTGACATTCCGGCTTCACCGATCGGTCATGTTAATGACTACGCCTCACTCCTTGAGCCAGAAGTTGTAAGTAGTCTTGAAAGTGAGCTTAGAGCGTTCCAAGCGTCGACAACCCACGAAATCGTTGTTGTCACAGTGCCAGGGTTTGATGGGAAAGACACGATTGAGAATTTCTCAGTCAAGCTTTTTGAAACATGGGGTATTGGGAAAAAGGGCGTGGACAATGGACTCCTATTTATTCTCGCAAGAGATGAGCGAAAGGCAAAAATTGAGGTAGGCTATGGATTAGAGGGTGTTATCACAGATACCGATGCTGCAAATGTGCTCAAACATGTTGTTTTGCCCGCCTTTAAAGAAGGCTCTTACGAGAAAGGGATTGTCTCTGGAGTGAGGACGCTTAAGGATCTTGCTCTGGAAGATCAAGGCGCAAGAAATAACCTCAACAAGGCTTCGACAGGAGCGCGAATGTCAGACATGGTGTACGGTATCGTTGTTGGGCTATCGTTTATCGCTTCTTTTCTCGCCAATGTCTTCGCTTCTTCGAAAAGGTGGTGGCCAGGGGGTGTCGTAGGTCTTTTGTTTGGTTTTGTCGCGGGTATTTACCTCTTCGGAGTCGGATCACTTCTTGGTGTTGTCGGTGCGGCAGTGCTCACGGGGCTAATTGGCCTCCTTTTTGATTACTTTGCCTCTAAGCATGGACCGTTTATGGGGTCTTCTGGGGGAGCCGCGCCATTTGGGGGTGGTTTCGGAGGGTTTGGCGGAGGTGGAGGTGGATTCGGCGGCTTTGGTGGCGGTCGCTCAGGTGGAGGTGGCGCGACGGGTAGCTGGTGAGTTGACAGAGTTACATTTATTCGTTAACTATTACTGTACATCTAAAGTATGAAAAAACATTTTTTTAAGGCGAGCGAGAATGTGCGCACGACATGGATTTTCATGTCGTCACTTTTGGTTCTCATTATAGGAATTGGTTTTTGTCTTGCGTACTACTATAAATCACCGAATTTTTTGTACTGGGCTATTATCGGGAGTCTCGGACTTAATGTATTTAGCTATTATTTTTCCGACAAGCTTGTTCTTAGAATGGCAAATGCGAAGCCAATAAAGAGTGAAGAGGATTATCCTGAACTTTATACGACTGTTCGTAACTTAGCAGAGAAGGCAAATCTGCCAATGCCAAAGCTTTATGTCATCGATGACCCAGCGCCAAACGCTTTTGCAACAGGTCGCAATAAAGATCATGCTGTTGTCGCAGTGACAACAGGCCTACTCCCTCTTCTGACAAAGAGTGAGTTAGAAGGGGTGCTGGCTCACGAGCTTGGTCACATCGGGAACAGGGATATGTTACTTCAGACTGTTGTCGTTGTCATTGCTGGAGCAATTTCACTTCTTGGTAATTTTGTTATGTTGCCAAATAATGGTGACGGAGATCGGAGATCGCCACTTTTTGCAGTACTCTTTTTCGTTGCCATCATCTTGGCTCCTCTTGCTGCGTCACTTATCAAACTCGCAATTTCGAGAGAGCGAGAATTTTTGGCAGACAAGAGCGCAGCGCTTCTTACCGGATACCCAGAGGGGCTCGCTTCAGCCCTTGAGAAGATAAGTGGTTTCCATCAACCTATGCGCAGGCAAAATGCAGCGATCGCGCACCTTTTCATCTCCGACCCATCAGGTGTTAACGACATGAGCGAGGCGAGACCGCATGAGAGGATAAGCCCAATTGCAAAGCTTTTTATGACTCACCCTCCTGTTCGTGAACGAGTGGCAGCACTTCAAGCACTTTCCCGATCTATAGCTTCCGTAGAAGCGAAGTAGTTAGTATACTTGCTTCATATGGAAGCATTTACGAATGGCCTTGATCTTGTGATGATCATTGTAACGTATTCTTTTTACGCGGTACTTATTGCCTTTATCATATGGATGCTGGTCGATGCAGCGAAGACTGACAGGTTCCTCTGGTTGCTTATTATGATTGGGCTTCCTGTTATTGGTGGACTTATTTACTACCTTACACAGAAGCGACATCTTATTGTTCCACGGAAAGAAAGAGGGGTTTCGAGTTAGTAGGAAGTAGGATAAAATAGAGACTCTTGGAGGGGTGGCAGAGTGGTCGAATGCACACGCTTGGAAAGCGTGAGTCTGGGCAACCGGACCGAGGGTTCGAATCCCTCCCTTTCCGCCAATACGTTTTAGTATCGGAGTCGACCGGCTACTTAAACAAGGTGTGCGACCAAGACTTTATGGCGCACCAAAATGAGTTCTAGTAACGTACCACTATGTAGAGTATGAAAAAAACCCTAATAATGGTCGTTTTTGCGTTGACACTGCCACTTAATGGCTATGCTTTTTCTTTTTTTGGAGTTGGAAAAGATGAGGCAAAATCTGCAAAGGAGGAAAAAGCGACCGTCCAAGAAAAAGAAGAACGAAAGGCTCAGCTAGCGGACGAAATTGAAGGCGAGACAGCAGAACCTATAAGCGGGGACCAGTTATTTGGTGAGTTAAAGTTTGAGTACGCTTTTGAAAAAGTAGAACGGCTAAAAAATAGACGTTTTAGTGTCGTGGGAACAGTCGAAGAGATGGTCGGCTCAACAACAATGAGAATTACTTCGAAGAATGGTTTTGCTTCGTATGTCGAAGTGGCAACAACTACAGATGTGAGAAATGGCAAAGAGCTCATGCGCGGCGAAGTGTCTTCGCTTGAAGAGGGTGACAAAGTGTTGGTGCTCGGAGCCCTTTTTAAGGCTATCCTTACAGTAACTGGATTTTCGCAATCGACTTCAACATCGTCGCTTCTAAGCACAACTACCATCTCAACTTCCACTGAGAATCTTATTGAAGCGATACGAATCCAAAAACTAAAGTAGTATTCCTGTGGAAATCTAGTACCCAGGCGGTGTGATACACTTTTTCCGTATGGAATTATCATTCAAACAGATAGCGGGAGGTCTTATTGCTCTTGGTCTTGTCACGTGGACGGTGATGGCGCTTGTTAAAGTAAATGACATTGAGTCTCCAACTGTGAGGGGTCAATATGAGGCACTTGAAAGCGAAACGGAAGGTGAGTAATTATTCACTTTGATTTGCTTTCTAACATCGTATACTGTGTGAAGCATGTTTGAGGCAGTCTTTAGCGCGGGTATCTCGTTTATTACTCAAGTCTTCACAAGTCTTGCGCTTCTTCTTAATCTACAGCCGACATACGCAGCGTTTGAGGACGAGTGCGCCTTTCTTACTACAAGAAAAGCCTTTTACTTAAGGCTCATCGATCCTGATGTCGTGAGACTTCAGCGTCTTCTTAATCTAGATCCTGAGACAAGGGTTGCAGAGACAGGTCCTGGTTCGCCGGGGTATGAGACGACGAAGTATGGTGTGGGCACCTTTCTCGCGGTCCAAAGATTTCAAGAAAAATACAAGGAAGACATCCTTTCTCCTTACGGCTTAACAAAGTCGACAGGAAAGGTTGGGGCGGCAACAAAAACAAAACTGCTTGAGCTTTGCGAAGATAAGGTAAGTGGCTCGTCGAGTGTTCCTCGCCCTGAGACTCAAACCTCTTCAGTTATGGAGCGGACCAACATTGCGCCTACTGTTTCGCAATCATTATCAGTAGTTGCTCAAAAAATAACTAACTCACCAACCTTTTTTGATCAGGAACCACCTGAAGTAAGTTTTGTCACGACTGCTGGTTCTGCAACAGGAACGGTGTACGTTACTCTTGAGGTTGCTGCAAGAGATAACGACCAAATAGCAAACGTTGAGCTTTATATAAACAGCACTTTAAGTGGAAGTAAGTATTCAAGAACAACCAACGGCACGTATCTCTTAGACTGGAACACTATGTTTTATTCAGATGGAGATTATAAACTTATCGCTGTTGCCTATGACAGATCTGGAAACAGAGGTTCATCTCAAGAGCTTGCGCTTAGTTTGAGTAAAGGCTCAGCTCCAACTGAAACAGCGGCAGAAGCGGCAGCAGCACTTGTCCCAATGGCTTACCTTATTCCAATGCAAGGAACTGTTTCTCCTGGTCAATCAACAACAATTAATTGGTTTGCTAATAATGTGTCTGCGTGTCGTGGTTCGTGGGTAGAGAAGCAGTCAGACGGCAGCTTAGGAACTGTGAGCAACTCAGGGACGATTACCACAGGCCCGCTCTTTGTCCCGACAGAATACTACCTTCAATGTGACGGTACTATTGGTGCTGACGCGCGAGTCTTGATTGGAGTTCAATAGTATCTTCTATCTTTGTTTTTTGGTCATTTTGTGGTATACTGCTCGCCACTGCCGGAGCGGCATTTTATTCTTATTTTCTAAAGCAAGCGCTTTAAACATCAACATAATTGTATGGCTCGTGACTATCCTCTCAATAAAACCAGAAACTTTGGTGTGATCGCACACATTGATGCTGGTAAGACAACAACAACAGAGCGCATCCTCTTTTACACAGGAGTGTCGCACAAAATAGGCGAGGTACATGATGGTGCTACCGTCATGGATTGGATGGAGCAAGAGCGAGAGCGTGGTATTACTATCACCTCTGCTGCAACGACTGCGTTTTGGAACCCTACCTACATGGATCCGAAAGATGTCGCCAAGAAGTGCCGCTTCAATATTATAGACACCCCAGGTCACATTGATTTTACGATCGAAGTAAAAAGAAGTTTGCGTGTGCTTGACGGCGCTGTCGTTGTCTTTGACGGTGTTGCCGGTGTGGAGCCTCAATCAGAGACGAACTGGCGCTATGCATCTGATGCCATGGTGCCTCGTATTTGCTACATCAATAAGCTTGACCGTATGGGAGCAAATTACGATAGGAGTTTCCAGTCGATTCTCGACAGGCTTTCAAAGAAAGCTGTGCGCATGCATATGCCGATTGGGGAAGAGGAGAATTTTGATGGCATCATTGATCTTCTTACAATGAAAGAAGTCAAGTTTACCGGTGACAAGGGTAAGGATGTTTCATTCCATGATGTTCCTGCTGAGCTTCTTGAAGAAGCAAAACGTCGTCGTGCCGAGATGATTGAGAGGATCGTTGAAACCGATGAAGACATGATGACTGGTTACCTGGAAGGTAAAGAGTTTACTGTTGAAGAACTCAAGACAGCTATTCGCAAGGCTACAATTGCAAATGAGATTTTCCCAGTATTCTGTGGTTCGTCACTAAAGAATCGTGGTGTACAGCTTGTTCTCGATGCGGTTGTTGACTATCTCCCATCTCCTCTTGATATCGCTCGTCCGAAGGGGCTTGACCCACGAACAGGGGAGACGGTTGAAGTAGAGGTTTCAGATACTGCTCCATTTTCTGCGCTTGCGTTTAAGTCTATGGCTGACCCGTTCGTTGGACAGCTTACGTTCTTCCGTGTTTATTCAGGAACGCTTGAGTCAGGTTCATATATTTACAACTCAACAAAGGATAAAAAAGAGCGAGTCTCACGTATTCTCCGAATGCATGCAAATGAGCGTGAGGAGGTAAAAGTGGTGTACGCTGGCGAAATTGCAGCGGCGGTTGGTTTGAAGGACACTGTGACATCAGACACAATGTGTAGTGAGGATTCCCCAATAGTTCTTGAAAAGATTGTTGTTCCAGAACCTGTCATCTCGATGCGTATCGAGCCAAAAACAAAAGCTGATCAGGAGAAAATGGGTATTGCCCTTTCAAAGCTTGCGATCGAAGACCCGACCTTTAGGGTTTCTTCAGATTCGGAAACACTTGAGACGATTATCTCTGGCATGGGAGAGCTTCACCTCGACATTATTGTTGATCGAATGAAACGAGAGTTTAGTGTAGAAGCTAATACAGGCAAGCCTCAAGTTGCTTATAAGGAAACTATTCAAGGTCAGGCTGACGGAGAAGGAAAGTACATCAAGCAATCAGGTGGTCGTGGACAGTATGGACACGTTCGCATTCGAATTAAGCCAATTGACTATTCAATCGCAAATGAAGACCTTCCAAAAAACACAAAGCGTTATGATAACTTTGAGTTTGTTAACTCAATAAAAGGTGGCGTGATCCCGCAAGAGTATGTTCCAGCAGTAGAAAAAGGTCTCAAAGAGGCAATGGATCGTGGAACGCTAGCAGGTTACAAAATGGTTGATATATCGTGTGAAGTGTATGATGGGTCATTCCACGAAGTAGACTCATCTGAAATAGCCTTTAAACTTGCAGCAGGTATGGCGCTTGCTGATGCAGTTGCAAAAGCTCGCCCTGTGATTCTTGAGCCAATCATGAAAGTAGAAATTGTGACACCTGATAAGTTTTACGGTGATATTACAGGAAACATTTCTTCAAAGCGTGGACAGATTGAAGGAATGGGAGACCGAGGTCAAGACAAAGTTGTTAATGCTCTCGTGCCACTTTCTGAGATGTTCGGCTACGTTAATAATCTCCGTTCTATGACTGAAGGTCGAGCTTCATTTACTATGGAGTTTGGCAAGTATGATGTTGTGCCGTCAAACATCGCAAAAGAGCTCGCAGAGAAGAAGTAGTAACTCCTTATTATGGAAACAAAAGTACTGCACGGTCGTGCGGTACTTTTGTTTGGTCTCGTAGGGTGGTTGTGCTCTCGCCTTGATACGCTTCTTTGCTATACTTTCTTTATGGCGTTTCTGGACAGATGGTTAGATGGAATTCCAATGTACAAACTTGTTGTCGGCATACTTTTTGCGTATGCAGTGTTTGCGTTTTCACTGTCTCTGTTTGGGTTACTACCCTTTGCACCGCTTGCACTTTTTACAAATTTTTTTGTATGTGTTTCTGTGGGGTTAGTGTCATGGATGGTTATTCGCCTTTTTGTGGCCCCTTACGCACTACTTGAGTCGTCGCTTATTTCATCGCTTATACTTTTCTTCATTCTTGTGCCGTCGCTTGCGTTACAGGACCTCCTCACACTTGTGATCGCAAGTCTACTCACTCATTTTTCTAAGGTGATTATTGCGTTTCGTGACCGCCATATTTTTAACCCTGTCGCAATCGGTGTCGTGCTTTATGGACTTCTTTATGATGGAGCATACTGGTGGATAGGGACGCCACTTATGCTTCCAGTTGTCCTAATAGGAGGCCTGCTTCTTGTTCATAAAGTAAGACGATTCGATGTGATGCTTACATTTCTCGCTATCTACAGTGTCACCGCTTTTTCATATTGGACGATGAAGGAGTATGCCGTTCCTTCCGTTGCAGGCATGCTCTTTCTTTCAGGTCCTGTTATCTTTTTCGCGACCGTTATGCTCACGGAGCCTTTTACTTCTTCAGGTAGGAAACCAGAGCGTATTTTTATTGCTGCAATCATTGCGACGCTTTCAGCATTACCATTTGCTTTTTGGAAATTTGAAGCTAGTCCCGCACTCGCTCTTGTTGTGGGAAATCTTTTGGCATATATGTTTTCAACGCAAGAGCGCATCGTACTTGTTCTAAAAGACAAAGTAGAACTTGCGAGAAATCTTTTCGAACTCTCTTTTTCATCAAATAGAAAACTTAACCACACCGAAGGTCAGTATATGGAGTGGTCACTTCCACATAGCAATCATGATATAAGAGGTGAGAGGCGTTATTTTACAGTAGCAAGCGCTGCAAAGGATGACACGATTCGTCTTGGGGTGCGTGTAGAAGAAAGTGGAGGAAGTACATTTAAATCCGAACTCATGAAGCTTGTTCCTGGTGATCAAATGTATGGAGCAATGCAGGGTGGCGACTTTGTGCTGCCTGACCCGCGTCAAATGAAAAAACTTCTCTTTATCGCTGGAGGTATCGGAATTACACCTTTTGTAAGTATGATGCGAGGCATGATTAAGCGAAATGAGGTCCGCGATGTTGTGATTCTCTACGCGGTGCGAGATGCGCAGTCAGTCGCCTACAGACAGCTTATTCTTGACGCAAAACTGGTCGGTGTCTCAGTTGTCTACGCGTCTTCTTCAAAGCAAGACTTTTTGGAAGGCGACCAATTAGTAGGAGAGCTTTCGGCAGATGTTATATCGGAAGTGGTGCCTGATCTTAAGGAGAGAGAAGTGTACCTCTCGGGGTCTTATCCTTTTACTGAAGCAATGAAGAACGCATTACGGAGTCTTGGTGTTCGTCCGTCACGTGTTCATACTGATTACTTCCCCGGATTAGCTTAACAGTTATGCTAAGTCACGAATTTGAGGCGTTCGGAAGTGTGATAAATGTCTCTCTAGAAACAGATACACCTTCAAATACCAATTCATGGTTTCTTGAAATAGAAAATATGGCGAAGTCTTTTGACGGACTGTACTCTCGCTTTAAAGAGACCTCACTTGTGACACAAATTTCTAAACAAGCAGGGGTTTATGAGGTGCCTCATGAACTTGTTCAAATGCTTCGTCTTTATTTCATTGCGTATGAGGCAACCGAAGGTGCTGTGACCCCACTTGTTGCAGCAACTCTTGAAGACCTTGGTTATGATAGGAACTACTCGTTTAGAGAGCGGGAGCGAATTCGTTTGCCAAGACCTCTTCCAGAAATGCTTGCTATTTTAGATGATACTCATATTCAGGTCGGGTATGATGCGCTTTTTGATTTAGGCGCTCTAGGTAAAGGATTTTTTGCTGACCGTGTCGCCGAAAAACTATCTTCCTGGGGACTTGATGAGTATCTTATTAATGCGAGCGGTGACTTCATAATAAAGTTGGACACACCTGCAAGAATAGGTCTTGAGAGTCCATGGAGTCATGATGAAGTGATTGGGGTGGTGACTCTTAGTGGTGGTGCATTTTGCTCGTCGTCGCCAAGGGTGAGGAGATGGAAAGAGCATCATCACGTCATTGATGGAAGGGATGGAAAAGAGGCTACCACAGTGCTTGCAACGTGGGCAAAGGCGAAAGATTGTGCCACGTCAGATTTGCTTGCGACATGTCTCTTCTTTTCGCCGCCGCTTCATCTTGCTACTTATTTTGATTTCGAATTTGTGGTGCTTAAGGAAGACAAAAGCGTTGACTATTCGCCAACGCTTTCGATCGAGCTATTCTAAGTTGCTATTGTACTTGCTCTAGCATTTTCAAGCCCTGAAGGTAGGCAGCTGTTGTGAGGGATGCCCCGCCAACTGCTTTAAGATTAAGTTCGCTTACTTTTTTACCGACAACAAGTGCCTTGTGGGCTTCTGCGAATGCGGTCTGGAGCTTAAGGCTTGGCCCTTCTTTGGCATGAGGGACGACGCTCGAATCTTTTATGACCCTGTTTGAGTCAACAAGTATTGAGATATCAAAGCTCTCTTCTCCAGCAGGAGAGAGGTAGCTTACCTTCATACTCTCACGGCCATCTTTTACTAGATCAAGCGCTTCCTGGGTTGGTTTCGGTCCTTCTTTGGTAATAGGTGTCACTTCGCGTATTGGAACTGATGGCGCTCTTCCTCCATTTGGTGAATCATTACCTATTGCGCCCTCTCTTGTTCCTGTGTAAACGTAGTACGCGAGGGCTCCAACACAAGCTAGAGCAAGAGCTCCAGCCGCGAGCTTTTTTGTTGATGTGTTATTGTCCATATGATGTCAGTATAGCTTCTCGGGTTCGCTTGGCAAGAGAGTTTTATGGCAGTACTATGAACAACTAGCAATGAGTAAGAATGGTCATGTAGTAATAATAGATAATGTAAGATCAGCGCTTAATGTTGGGGCTATTTTTAGAACTTCGAGCGGTCTTGGTATCAGTAAAGTTTTTCTTTGCGGGATTACTCCCACTCCGTATGATCCAAAAGGCAAGAAGCGTAGAGATTTTGTTAAAACTGCACTAGGAAGTGAAGATGAAATACCATGGGAAAGTGCGGCTTTTCCCCATGAGGTGGTCTCTCGACTCAAAAGAGAAGGATATACAGTCGTTGCCATAGAACAAGACAAAGCCTCCGTCGACTATAAAAGTCTTGCAGCCATTAACAATGTTTCGTATGCAATTGTGGTGGGGAGTGAAGTCGATGGGGTCTCTCAAGAAGTGTTAAAGAGTGCCGATGTAATCTTGGAGGTGCCAATGCTTGGACTAAAAGAGTCACTCAATGTCACAATCGCATTCGCTGTGGTTGCGTACCGTCTTTTAGATAAGTAAGTCTGAATGTTTATTTTTGTCGTGGTCGTGCCTGTCTCCATTTATGATAGAATAGAAGCATGAACATGAAAAAAATCCCGTTACCACAAGACTATTTCGATTTTGTAAAGTGGAGCCCAAAGAAGATGCGTGAACTTGCCGCATGCTCGTATGAACAGAAAAAGAGTGTTTACGAAGAAGTAAAGGCGATACTTCCTGAGCTTCGCACCTTCAAAAACACTGTCGTTGCGCTTGAGAACCCATACGGAGAGTATAATGACCTGTTTCGAAAGCTTTCGATCCTTGAACAATGCTCACCAAAGTCTGTGATTCGTGATGCAGCACATGAAATCATCGCAGAGTATTCTGAAAAGTTTATCGATCTCGACTATGATCGAGAGCTTTATATTGCGATGCTTGAGTACAGCGAAGGGAATTTTTCTGATGAGAAAAAGAAGCTTAAGAAGGATGATATCAAGCTTTTAGAAGAAGCAATGATAGAGTATCGCCGCGCTGGATTTCTTCTTCCAGAAAATGCGCAAAAACTAATCAAAACAAAACTCAAAAAACTTTCACTTCTTTCGCAGCAGTTTGGAAAGAATATAAATGATTATGATGATGCTATTGTTCTCAAGAAGAGCGAAGTCGATGGTTTAAAGGAAAGCTATCTGGCTACCTTGCCTAAGGACAAGAGTGGAAACTATGTTGTCACGCTCGCGTACCCACACATCGGCCCGTTTCTTTCTGAAGCTTCCAATCGCGTAAAACGAAAAGAGCTCGCCGAAAAGAATCTTAAAAAAGGCGGTGTAAAGAATGTCACACTTCTTAAGCAGATGGTCACTCTTAGGGGAGAACTTGCGCACATTTTAGGTTATAAGCATCATGCAGACTTTCGCACCGAGACTCGCATGGCAAAGAATGCAAAGACCGTCGAAATCTTTCAGCGGGACATTCTCAAAAAAGTAAGTCCGCTAGCTAAAGCGGAGCTCAGATCACTTTCAAAATACGGCGTTACATTAGGTGTAAAAAAACTAGAGCACTACGACGTGTCATATGTTGCAACGGCGCTTAAGAAAAAGCTTTACGAAGTGGATCCAGAGACCGTTCGTGCGTACCTTCCACTACCTCATGTGCTAAAAGAACTCTTCTCTCTTGCGGAGATACTCTTTGATCTTCGTTTTACAAAAGTTGATCTGGTTTTGTGGCACAAGGATGTCTTGTGTTATAGCGTGAGTGATGGTTTGGGGGAATACGTTGGCCATCTTATCCTTGACCTTTATCCACGGGAAGGAAAATATGGGCACGCAATGTGCGCTGACATAGCGCTTTCTAGAGAAGTAGAGTGGCAGAGTGGAAAGCTTACCCCCGCAGTTGCGGCAATGGTGTGCAATTTCCGTGCTCCGCAGAAGAAAGGAAAGACAACCATACCATCGCTTCTTTCGATCGGTGAAGTAGAGACGCTTTTCCATGAGTTTGGTCATGCGCTTCATATGCTTTGCGGACGTGCGCGCCACGAAGCGCACACGGGGGCAAATGTAGCCTGGGATTTCGTCGAAACCCCTTCGCAGATTATGGAGAACTGGGTCTGGAACGAAGATATGCTTAGAAGGCTTACAAAACACCATGAGACCGGAGAAGTAATGCCACAAGGTATGAGATCTAAGGTCATAGCAGGTAAGCATTTTCTCGATGCGTATAGCTACACCCGCCAGATTCTTTTCGGAACACTTGATCTTGAACTTCACATGGGTAAAGTAGTAGACGCAGCAAAGACGTACAGGGAGATGCATAAAAAGTATTTTGCTATTGAGCTTCCGACAAAGGAAACGCTTTTCCCAGCTGGCTGGGGTCATATGGCTGGTTATGATGCAGGGTACTATTCGTATCTTTGGGCGCTTGTTTATGCAAAGGATGCGTTCTCCCTTTTTGAAAAGCGCGGTCTTTTTTCTAAGGAGATCGGGATTCGTTGGCGAAAGGAGATACTTGAGAAAGGGAGTAGTGAGGACGAGCTTTTGCTTATGAAGAAGTTTCTCAAGCGAGAACCAAACAGTAACGCTTTTCTTAAAAGTTTGGGAGTGAAATAGAAATAGCACCCATGTGAGTGCTACTGTATGTCGGCACGAAGTGTCGAGTAGATGATACCCGCCCCAGGGGCAAACATTGCCTCTTTAATTGCTGCGCATACGGCAAGCACCTCGGCAACTCTCTCAGCGGTCGCCTCGTCGCCTTCGGGTAGCAAATGACGCTCATCGATTGCTTTTTCGAGAGCTTGGCGAATGCCGTCAAGAAAATCCGTCGCTCCGTAGACCGCTACTTCCGACACACCTCTTTTCATGTGCGTCCTAGGCATGTGTTGATCACTTTCCTAAGGCAGCATTCGATGATGTCGAGGCGGTCAACGCCTTTCCCGTAGCGATCTCTTGCCTCGTCCCACAGTTCGAACTGTCGGAATGTGCCAGCAAGGAGTGCAAACGCACACAAGGAGGCGATGGTAGCAACTCGCCACATCGCTTTTGCAAGCGCAGCATTGTCGCTTAGAAGTTCTATGAGTGCGACCGTCACGAGCGGCGAAAGAAGAAAAATCGCTGCGCAGATGATGACGCTTTCGACGTCATCGAGCGTGCGGTGTTCGTGGGGCATGACTACTCCCAAAGTTACACTTACTCTTTATGCTATTGAAATGATGAAGCCTTGTCAATTGTCACCATTTGTGGAAAATAAAATACCGCTTACGCGGTATCAAGGATGATCTCCACTAGAAGGGGAGGCCGGTGGTCTCGTCTGACAAGAGGCGGTATCCAAACTGTTCAGCCTGAACAGCTTCGCGTAGCAGTTCAGCATCTGAAATGCCGCGCGCTGCACGTGAAGCCATGATGAGTATTTCCCTACTCAGCGTTTGCACCTCTTGGTCATTAGGGAGGACGCCAAATGGGGCGAGAAACTCGACGCGGTCGAGTGTGTCACCGCGAGCGTCGACCCACTGCCCATCTTCTCTTTCACAGAAGAAGTGGACAAAGTGATCTCCACCTTCTGGTGTAATGCCGAGGAGCTTGAGTCCATACTCCATATGGCACCCAAGCGCAAAGAAGTCTGCGCCGTCCACGAAGTAAAAGCGGCTCACCTCTTCATCATTTTTAAAGGCTCGTACAGCCATGATTCTCTCCGAATGTGAACAAGTTGCCGATAGTCTGCGTAAAAGAAGCGAAATAGTCAAGTTTTCACAAAAAAGCTCCTTTACTTTTGTGTCTGTTTATGATACAATATAGAGATACATATTTCAGCCTAGTCTTATTAAAAACCATTATAAAAAGGCTGAAATAATAACTGGTGCGCCACGTGGCGCCATTTCATTTCCCTTAATCTAAACGTATGCAGAAAGAAATTCGTAACATTGCTATTATTGCTCACGTAGACCACGGAAAAACGACACTCACTGATGGTCTTATGAAGCAGTGTGGGGTAGGCAAGGAGGGGCAGACCATGGACTCAAATCCGATGGAGAAAGAACGTGGAATCACAATCACTGCAAAGAACACCTCGGTGCCATACAAAGGAGTGAAGATAAATATTCTTGATACACCTGGTCACGCTGACTTCGGTTCAGAAGTAGAACGGGTGCTTCGGTCAATTGATTGCGTGCTTCTGGTTGTTGATGCTCAAGAGGGACCGATGCCTCAGACGCGTTTTGTGCTTAAGAAATCGCTCGAGCTTGGCCTTAAGCCGATAGTTGTCATCAACAAGATCGACAAGCCGGCATCTGATCCTAAGCGTGTACACGATGAAGTGTTTGAGCTTTTTATGGAGCTTGGCGCAAGCGATACACAACTTGATTTCACGACCGTGTACGCAATTGGTCGCGAAGGTGTAGCAATGCGAGAGCTTGAAGATGAACGCAAAGACCTCACGCCACTCCTTGATACAATTCTTGAGAAAGTGCCAAAAGCAACCGGAGATATTGCGAATGCGTTCTGTGCGCAGGTATTTAACCTCGCCTATGACAACTTTCTCGGTCGTATGGCCATCTGCCGAGTCTATGACGGTGTCGCAAAAGTTGGTGAGGAGTTAGTTGTTAAAAAAGCAACAGGAGAATCACGTAAGGGTAAAATTACAAAGATGTTTACCTTTAATGGAATTGAGAAAATTGAAGCTCAGACAGCTGAAGCTGGAGACATTGTAATGATCGCTGGATTCTCAGATATTTATATTGGAGAAACATTTGTTAAAAGCGAAGAACAACAGCCGATGGAAGCAATTCACATCGATGAGCCAACTATCGCACTTAACTTCCTTGTCAACGATTCACCGTTTGCTGGAAAAGAGGGTAAATTCGTTACTGGTAGACAAATTCGAGACAGGCTTGAGAAGGAGCTCGAGATTAACGTTGGTCTAAAGGTTGATTTTGATACCGACAAGTACCTTGTGTACGGACGAGGCGAGCTTCATATTGGTGTCCTTCTTGAAACAATGCGCCGCGAGGGGTACGAGTTACAAGTGTCTCAACCTCAAGTTATTTTCCATGACAATAATGGTGTTAAGGAAGAGCCATATGAAGAGCTTGTCATTGACGTACCGGTTGAATCTTCAGGCGTGGTGATGGAAAAACTCGGACGGCGTAAAGCAATTATTACAGATATGTCTGAAAAGAATGGTATTAATCGTATCAAGGCAGAGATTCCGACGCGTGGCCTGCTTGGCTACAGAGGTGAGTTTGTTATCGACACCAAGGGGCTTGGTATTTTGTCTGCGCGTTTTCTTAAATTTGGTCCGTACGCAGGCGAAATCCAAAGGCGTCTCGTAGGGTCAATGACCTCTATGGCAACCGGCAAGTCTCTTGCGTTCTCACTATGGAATCTACAAGATAGGGGCGTTATCTATATTCTTCCTACAACAGAAGTATACGAAGGCATGGTGATTGGTAATACCTCAAAGGGTGAAGAGATGATGGTGAACCCGACAAAGGGTAAACAGCTTTCAAACATGCGTTCGTCAGGGGCGGATGAGGCGATAGTGCTTGTCCCTGCGTGGGAGATCACAATAGAGCGCGGGCTTGAGATCATGAATGGCGATGAATATCTTGAAATTACTCCAAAGTCGGTTCGCTTGCGAAAGCAACTGCTCACTGAAACAGATAGAGCAAAAGCATCTCGTACAAAGTAAGATCATGTATAGACGATCAAAAAAAATAGGAGCACCAGCGACGCTACAAAGGTTTTTTCTTTACGGGACACTTTTTTTAGCTCTGTGTGCCGCACTTTTCGTCGTATACCGATCGTCAATCGACAGTTCTAGTGTTAACTCAGACGTGTTTATACCACTTCCTCAAGGCGGTGTTAATGTTGAGCTTGCAATAACCCACGAAGAGCGAGAGGTTGGACTTTCCGGACGTCCGCATCTTGATGAAGATGAGGGTATGCTCTTTATCTTTGAGTATCCTGGTAAGTATGGCTTTTGGATGAAGGATATGAATTTCGCTATAGATATTGTCTGGATTTCGGAAAAAGGAACGGTAGTGCATATTGAGGAGAACGTGAAGCCGTCTAGTTTTCCAAAAGTGTTCATGAATGGACCAGGTGCTAAGTATGTGCTTGAAGTTCAGGCCGGCAGTGTGAAAAAAAGAGGACTCTACTTAGGAACACAGCTCTACTTGCCAGAACTGGTGACAAAGTTTAAAGACACAAAGTAGTCTTGTGGATTTCACCAAATAAGGTTGACAAAAGAGCAATACGAAGTAGTATCTAAGTGTCCTTTCTAGATTGTCGCTCGTATGTAAATACGAGAGGAAAGTCCGAACACACCCTTACCCTAGGTAAGGAGCAAAGTAGTGGGTAACACCCATCGTGGGTGACTATAGAGGTGCGAGCAGTGACGCCTGATGCGAAAGCTAAAGGGCCCAGCCGGAGTTCCTGCTTATGCAAGAACTTCGGCTGGGTAAGCTCACGATAGCGTTTGTTTATATCGCTTTCATTTGAAAGAATGATAATTAAACGTAATGTGAGATTGAAACGGCAAAATCCTTACTCGTGTGCAAGGCCGTACTGGAGATTCGTAAGAATCATACTTTGAGCCGCTTGACTTTGTGAGTAATTACAAAGCTTAGATAAATGACAATTATCTTGACGCTGTGCAAAAGCTTTAAGAACAGAATTCGGCTTATTGAAAGGAAAAATGTATGAAAAAGTGGCGGCGCAAGCCGTCCTTTTTCATGTGTTAGTATAGACAAATGGTATTTCGTAACTCGACGATACTTGCTGCCTTGGCCATTATTTCAACAGTGCTTGCTGTTGTGCGGGATAGGTTGCTTTCAGAGCATGTTGGGGTCGGTCCGATACTTGACGTCTTTAACGCGGCGTTTCGTATTCCCGATCTTCTCTACGCTATACTTTTTGCAACAGTCACTTCAGGTACGGTGGTTCCATACCTTACAAAGCTTGGCCAAAAGGGTGATTCGATAGATAAAGACACGTTCTCTAAGCTCTGGTCAATAAGTGTTTTTTTTAGCACGGTGGTGCTTATTCTTGGTGCAGTGCTTTATGTGTGTGTGCCAGGACTTGCATCGTATATTGCACCTGGATTTACAGAAACCCAAAAGGAGCTCTTTGTTGCCGCGACTAGACTTGCTCTTATTCAGCCACTCTTTTTAGGTCTCGCTTCTCTTATTTCCTGCCTTGCTCAACTAAGGAATCAATTTGTGCTTTATGGAATATCTCCACTTGTCTACAGTTTTGGTATCATAGGGGGTATTCTCTACCTATATGAACCATATGGTGTGTATGGACTCATGTATGGAGTCGTTATCGGCGCGTTTGGTTCATTTTTGTTACAACTCTTTTCACTTCGTGGGGTAAAGATGTCATTGAAGAGTGAAAATATTAGAAAAGACATAATGGGCTTGCTTACACTTTCCTTTCCAAGGACTGGCACGAATATACTCACACAGGTAAGACACGTAATGCTCACCTCGTACGCAACACTTCTTGGTCCTGGTGTACTCACGAGCTTTGTTTTTGCGGAGAAGATATTTGGTTCGTGTGCGGTGATTGTGCAACAAAGCCTAACGACAGCAAGCATGCCAGTTCTTGCAAGAGAGTTTGCCGAGAACCGAGCTAGAGATTTCTACCTTTTGGTGAGAAAGGCCCTCGTGTATCTTTTCTTTCTTGGCTTTATTTTAGCTAGTAGCTTATACGCTTTTCGTGACATTGTTATCTCTATCCTCTACGGATCAACTCCGTACGCTCCGACGATTAGTATGTTTTTGACTGTTTTTCTCTTTATCTTGCCGCTTCAGATGGTAGCCGGATATCTTTCTGTTTCGCTTTATGCAATGAGGGATACAGCAAACGTGTTTGTTGCGTATCTAGTAGCAACAGTGATTACTGCCGCTGTTCTCTTCTTTGGTGCTTCATTAGGTAGTGAAGCACTCCTTATCGCTATAGCGGTGTTTACTTTCGCCATCTTTCTTCTCCAAAGTTTAGCTTTTCTGCGTAAAGTACGTCTTCATGGCGGCTTCAAAAAAGCCTGAAAATATGGTATAATGTGGTGATTGTGCATATTCGCAATTTCTCAATCATCGCTCATATTGATCACGGAAAATCAACGCTTGCAGACAGGCTCCTTGAGGTGACAAAGACCGTCGAGGCGAGGAAAATGAAAGACCAGGTACTTGACTCAATGGAACTTGAGCGTGAAAGAGGTATCACCATTAAGATGACTCCGGTGCGCATGGAGTACACCAAGACAGACGGAGAGTCCTGCCTCCTTAATCTTATCGATACTCCTGGACACATTGATTTTTCGTATGAAGTGTCTCGTTCACTTCGAGCCGTCGAAGGGGCGATACTTCTTGTTGATGCAACACAAGGGGTGCAAGCGCAAACACTTACAACACTTCAGATGGCGCAAGATGCAGGAATCGTCATCATGCCTGTTATAAACAAGATCGACAGCCCGCTTGCGCGTAACGAAGAAACAAAAGACGAGATAGTCAAATTGCTTGGCTGTGACCGTGATGATATCTTGGCGGTTTCAGGAAAGACAGGCGAGGGCGTGCCTTACTTACTTGAAGAGATAGTACGCAGAGTGCCGCCACCAAAAAGTGAGTACCTCGCTCTCGCTTCAACAAGTATGAGAGCGCTTATTTTTGATTTTGAGTATAGTAACCATCAAGGGGTTATTCTCTATGTGCGTGTTCTTGATGGATATGTCGCTCGAGATTCAGAACTTACATTTGCACAAGCGAAACATCGCTTCCTTGTTCGTGAGGTAGGAACCTTTAGTCCAGAAAAGAGGGAGACAAAAAAAGTAAGCGCAGGAGAAATTGGCTACATTGTTACTGGCATAAAGGAACCTGGTATTGCAAGAGTGGGTGATACCGTTACTACATTTGCCCACCCACTTCCCGCATACCCCGGATACGAAGAGCCCGTGCCTCTTGTTTTCGCGGCTGTGTATCCTGAAAGTCAGGAGGAGTTTGATGATTTACGGACGTCACTTTTCAAGCTTAAGCTTTCTGATTCTTCGCTTACGTTTGAAGAGGAATCTTCCGGAGCGCTTGGGCGTGGGTTTCGTTGTGGTTTTTTAGGAATGCTTCACCTTGAAATCGTTACAGAACGTCTTCGTAGAGAATTCGATCAAGAGCTTGTTGTGACAACACCTTCGATTACCTACGAGGTGACTAGAAAGAACGGAGAGACTGATATGGTCTATACGCCAATACACTTTCCTGAACACGGTGATGTGCTCTCTTCAAAAGAGCCGTGGATAAAATTGCGTATCATCACTCCACACGATTACCTTTCGCCACTTATGCAGCTTCTTCATAGGCATGAAGGTGAGGTGATTGACATGAGCGATTGGGGTCATGATCGAGTTGAGATTGTTGTTTCCATGCCGCTTAGAGAGCTTATGCGAAACTTTTTTGATGAAGTAAAAGGGGCGACAAGTGGCTATGCGTCACTTTCATATTCAATGGATGAAATGAGGCCTGCACAAGTTACGAGAATGGATCTCTACGTCGCTGAGGAAAGGGTCACTCCTTTTTCAAGGGTAATTCCAGAACATCGTGCTCATGAAGAAGCAGAAGACGCTGTCGAGAAGCTCGAAAAAATTCTTCCAAGAGAGTTGTTTAGAGTCAAAATCCAAGCGTATGTAAAAGGTCGTATTATTGCCTCACGATCTATTGCGCCGATGAAGAAAGACGTCACTGGCTATATGTACGGCGGAGACATTACACGCAAAATGAAGCTTCGAGAGAAACAAAAGCGTGGTAAAGAGAGAATGCTTGCCGAAGGAAAGGTCCACATTTCTCACGACACCTTTCTTAAGATGATGAAACCGTCAGATTGATTTCTTCTCTAAAACCCGATAAAGGAGAAACCAACCATTCCAAGAATGACGATAACAGCAACGACCGCCATTATTTTGTGAATTATCTTGCGGCTCTTAGCATTGAATAACATTGCGATATACTACCGTAAAGATGAGAGAATTTCAACAAAGACGACAAGCAAAAACGATTCTTTACTCAAAAGGTGCTATCTTAATCCTTTTACTTGCACTTCTTCTTCTTACTCGCTCAACGATGGAGCTCCGCATGAAGTATCTTGAGGTTAAGGCCTCAAACGTAGAAGTAGAAGCTGAGCGTGATTTGGTGAGAGATAAAGTGAGAAAAGCAGAAGAGAAACTTGCTTTCATTTCGTCTGAACGAGGAAGGGAAGAGTACTTAAGAACAACATATCCTGTTGTCGAGGATGGAGAAGAAGTTATAGTAGTTTATGGGGCCTCAACTTCGCCAGTTGTGCCAGTAAAACAAAAAAAAGACATTTCTTGGTACGACCGTGTGCTCAGTTTGTTCATTATAAGTGAACACTAATTGCAAATTGAGGTAACCATCTATATACTTAAATGACTATGATTATGGAGCAAAAAGATTCTAATGTTGCAGGATCAGCACAACCAGCTGTTCATGTAGAAATTTATAGCACACCATCGTGTCATTTTTGTCACATGGCTAAAGACTGGCTTACTGAACACAATATTCCATTCACTGATTACAACGTACAGGTTGATGGGGAGAAACGAAAGGAGATGGTGGAGATGACTGGTCAGCTTGGGGTTCCAGTTATTAAAGTTGGCGATGAAATCATGATTGGTTTCAGCGCAGAAAAGCTAACCGAGCTTACAAAGACCGCATAACTAAAACAAGACGCTTCCTTAAAGCAAAAACTGCCCTAAAAGGCAGTTTTTGTATGGTGCTGGGACCCAGGCTCGAACTGGGGACCTATTCCTCTTCAGGGAAGCGCTCTACCAACTGAGCTATCCCAGCAATGAGGAAAATAGTAGCACAAAAGTAACTTACTGAGAAGGCTGTGACTCAATTACCTTTTTTGCCTGCTCAAGCAGTTCTGGGGTGATCGTTATCCCACCATCACTAGACGAAGACTCTCCTTTAAGAGCGTTTAAATCAAATGTCTCTATGATGTTCTTTATCTTGTCTTGGCTTCCGATTACGGTTTCAAGAAGTGGCGAAATGAAGTAGTACGCCCCACCAAGAGAGACAATAATGACAAGGAAGTAGATAAGCTTAAACGCAACACCAATAGCATGACGCCGCTTCATTTCGTGCATCTCTTGATTAAGCTCCATAACCATATCAAACATATGGTCGAGCTTTTCCTGGTTACTTAATTTATGAGGGTCCATTGTCGTTAGCTAATACAAGTATGCCACTGAGAAGCCTTCTTTCATAGTGCACAAAAAATTGTTAGAATCGCTCCATTGCTCTCGTAGTTAAATGGATATAACTCCTCCGTCCTAAGGAGGGTTTGTAGGTTCGATTCCTGCCGAGAGCACAGTCGTCAAAACACCACTCGAGCGAGTGGTGTTTTGACGACTGCAGCTAAAGGAGTAAAGCGCCTGCGTGCTTTACGTCAGGAATCGAATACGGGGTCGCGAATCTGCTTCGAGGAGTGAAGCGACGAGGCAGGTTTGTGACAGATTCCTGCCGAGAGCACAGTAATCAGATTCAGCTGATGGCGCTATTAAGATGTGGACATTTCATGTCCGCTCGGTTGTACCTTTGCGTAGCCTTGATACACTCCTAGTATGTTAGAACGTGCTAATTCACAGCAGCTAAGAGGTGATCGAGGTCTGAAGTTTGCGAATCAAGCCGAAAGGGAGGCATTTTTTCAGCAGATGAGTAAAATTAAGAATGAGATGCAAGAGGCTCTTATCAAAGAATGGTGCATCTCTTAACATTGAGGTAAATGATGACCACTATCTTTTTTGGTTAAGTAAGTATGCTCGGCACTTGGGTGACTACTTTATAATAATCCGCTCACTACAGTTGAAGGCATTAGTAGCGTGAGGGACCATATTATGTCTGCAGCCAAAAGAGACGAATTATAATGCTCATGACCAAGAAATTATAAAAGCGCCGTCATGGCGCTTTGGAGTGGCGCTATATTGATTTTACTTTTAGTTTTGTCTGGCGGGCCTTATCGATTTTTGGCATTCTTATGATGAGGAGACCGTGCTTTTCTACCGCTTCCGCTTCTTCTATCTCAATTTCATGTGGAAGAAGAATGCTACGAGAGAATGGCCCCCAGTAAAGCTCCTTGTAGAAGTAGTCGTCTTCTCCAACTTGTGTGTTTGCGTCACGGCGACCTTTAATGGTTACCATGTCACGGGTGATAGAGAGATGAAGGTCTTCTGGCTTTACACCGGCGACCATTGCTTCAATGATGATTTCTGAAGGTGTTTGGTAGACATCAACTGATAGTTCACCTTCTTCCTCTTCTTCTATAAGCGCAGGTTGCTTTTCTTCATGTTGTTTGACTCGTGGTGCGACACGTTGAATCATCGGCTCTTCTTTTCTTGAGCGTGTCGGTGTTGTTCTTACTGGGATGTCTTGTTCATCGTCATCTTGCTCGTCAACGTCAAGGTAGTTGTTTTCATCGTCTTCATCGACGTTGATTGACCCCGCAAGTCTTTCAAAAAAAGATTTTTTCTCCTTAAGCATGAGTGATGTAATTAGAGGATAAGCTGTGTCACCTCAGTATATACGCGAAAACTGATAAGGTGAGTGAGTAATCCACAGGGGTATAGTTTGTGTCAGCGTTTGTGAAGAAAAAAGTTCAAAACATTAAAGGCTCTACATGTCATCTAAAGATGGAACCTAAGACTTCCAGTCTGTGATAATAAGTAGTGTGTCGTCAGTTCGCTTTACGTACTTCCACAACTCTTCTGTGATAAACGGCATAAATGGATGGAGAGCTATGAGTAACTCTCGAAGTAGTAAGAGTATCAGAGTTTGCGCGCTTTCCTTGTCGCGACCGTCATTAATCCGAACCTTGTGCGTTTCTATGATTTTGTCACAAAACGTATGCCAAAAGTAGTCGTAGAGTTTCTCCGAAGCAAGGTGAAGTCGATAGTTTTCGAAGTCGCTCGTAATGTCATTTTTAAGCAGCTTCCATTCGTCGTACAACGCCTGATCTTCTTTAGTTAATGGTGAAGCCTTCTCGTGGTCAAGTGTTTTTTCAAGAACAAATCGTGTGGCGTTCCACATCTTGTTTGCGAACTTTTTATAGGCCTCAACCTTCTTTGGGTCGAGGTTCATGTCGACTCCAGGAGCATTATTCACAATGAGTCCCATTCGAAGCGCATCGGTGCCGTACTTTTCTGAAATCTCAAGAGGGGAGATGACGTTACCTTTACTTTTGCTCATTTTTTTTCCGTGAGCATCACGAACAAGTCCGTGGAGGTAGATATCTTTAAATGGTGGCTTACCGGTAACATATATACCAAGCATCATCATTCTCACCACCCAAAAGAGGAGAATATCAAAGCCGGTCTCCATGACATTTGTGGGGTAATATTTCTCAAAATCATACGGGCGAGTGTTTTTGAGTGTTGCAAAAGGCCATTGGCCAGAAGAGAACCATGTGTCAAAGCAGTCCGTTTCTTTAGTGAGTTGTCCGTGGCACTTCTTACACGCTGAGAGTGTATCTTCAATATCCACATATCCTTCATCACAAGATGGGCACAACTTTGCAGGAATCGGAATTCCCCACACTATCTGTCTTGAAATATTCCAATCCTGAATATTCTCCATCCAGTGATAAAAAATTTTCTCATGTTGCTCTGTGAGTATTCTCATTTCTCCATTTCTAACCGCGGCGATTGCTTTCTCAGCAAGCGGTTTCATAGAGATAAACCATTGTGGCTTTACTTGTGGTTCGAGCTCCCGCTCGCACTTGTAGCACACTGAAACGTCATGGGTGTAGTTGTCATCAACACGCACAACTAAACCTTTCCCTTGTAACTTCTCAACGATTTTTCCGCGAGCGTCTTTAATGCTCATACCAGAAAACTCACCCGCGATAGGGAGAAGTTTCCCTCTCTCATCAATGATTTGCTCGAAATCAAGATTATGTTTTTTTGCAATATCAAAATCGACAGCAGAGTGCCATGGAGTGATGGTCATCACACCTGTCCCAAACTCAGGGTCGCTCGCTTCGTCCTTGATAATTGTCGCCTCTATAGGTCCATTAATCCACTCAACAGTTATCTTCTGACCATGCGAATACTCTTTGTACCGCTCATCGTGTGGGTGCATCACAACATATTTGTCACCGAATTTTGTTTCTGGACGAACAGTACCTATCGTAAACGGTCCGTACTTAAAGTAGTAGAATGGGTCTTTGCGAGTGATGTGTTCGGTTTCAAGATTAGAGAGCGACGTCTGATGCTTTGAGCACCAATTGACGATTCGTTTACCTCGGTAGAGTAACTTGTCCTCATCAAGTTTTCTAAACGTTTCGTGTACGGTCTTTACGATCTTCGGATCAAGTGTAAACATTTCTCGAGACCAGTCGCAGCTTGCTCCAAGCTGCCTCACCTGACCTTCCATAAATGATTTGTTTGAAAGCGTGAATTCAAGGATTTCTTTATAAAGCTGGTCGCGATCCATGCCAAAGCGTGAGCGGCCCTCTTTCTCAAGAATCTTTTCGTAGACTGTTTGGGTCTCAAATCCTGCATGATCTGCCCCCGGAAGCCACAGTGTCTTCTTTCCTTGCATTCTGTGGTAACGGATAAGGATGTCCTGAATCGTAACAAAAAGTCCGTGACCTGCGTGGAGGGCTCCGTTGGCGTTTGGTGGAGGCATTATTATGGTATAGGCTTCTTTTCTTTCACCAGGAAGGTTGTCAGGATTAAAGTAGCCACTCTTTTCCCACGCCTCATAAAGAGCAGGCTCTACATCTTTTGGATTATATGGTTTGGTGAGTGATTCTGGAACTGTCTTCATAATAGTATCCTAGCATAAAGTGTTTCTAAACAAAGTCTTCATTATTGAAATAAAGACCCTTGCTTGACGACCTTTGTTTTAGGGAATTTACTTAGTGTAAATGTTGTCTTGGGAGAAATAAGTGCTTGTCGCTTTACGTCAAATTCGTGTACGTACAAAAGGGGAGCTTGATCTTGGGCAACTGCTTGGTGGGTCTGAGCTAGGAATAAGTCCCTTGATTTCCCGACTCCTCCTCTCGCGAATAACAGAGCCGCGCGCTCTTGATTTTCGTTTCGCAATTTGCTCTTCGAAGCATGGTCATCACGTAAGACGACCCATTCCCGCTACGCCTTTTTGTACGCCAGCATTTCGTTTTACGTGCGCGGAGTTTTGCTCGCTTCTTTACTGCCTCTCGTTGTCTCATTGTGAGCTGTTGCGATCACAGAACACTCTTTTGTCAGTTGCAACGCCGGATAGGAGAAGTGGTCGGACCCTCGATGTGTTGCTTATCACGCGAAGTGACGGCCTCTCGGTGAAGGTGTACGCCGAATCTGACGACGTACCGATCGAAACGCTCTTTGTGAGAATGACAACACCGAATAGGCAAATGATTTCACAATCGTTTGTCTTAAGCGATACGTGTGTCGTCTCGTGAACACGCCGCTTGCGGCGTTTTTTTTGTTGTCACGCCAAGAGTCGCGTAGTATGATTCTCACTTATATGAATAAGAAACAGTCAGCTATTTTGAAGAAAGGATCAAAGGTAAGCAAAGATGTCACCAGACATGTCGCAAAGAAGGTGAAGAAAGAGATTCCAGAAGAGAAACTCCCAGATCATCACTTTAAGAAAGTGAAAGTGAAGCGTGGACTTGCTGGTCTCGGACTTTTTGCTGGTGAAGCTATTAAAAAGAACGAACTTATTATCGAATACATTGGGGATATTCTCACAAAAGAGGAAGCTGATAAGGTGACCAATTGCCAATATCTTTTTGAAGTGTCACGAAATAAAACAATAAACGGGTCTCCGCGTTGGAATATTGCTCGCTATGCAAATCATTCTTGTGACGGCAATGCTGAAAGCGATATTAAAAAGGGAAGAGTGTTTGTGAAAGCAATTAAGAATATAAAAGAAGGAGAAGAGATTGTCTATGATTACGGTGAGGAGTTTGTTAAAGAGTACATAGCGCCGCATGGTTGCAAATGCTCTTCTTCAAAGCACAGCTATGGCGCCAAAGCATACGTCGCTTCTGAGGAATAAATTAATTAAACAGTCTTTATGCAAATGCAAAGCGTTTGCATAAAGAGAAGTGCGCAGTTATCCACAGAAAATTGCCGAGTATCTATTGTCACTTGATATGCAGATGTCATACTTATTTATGAGAGTTGTGATCACGGTCGAAATCATGCATGGACTCTCGTAAGTTTCAATACACATATGGCAGCAAAAAAGAAGGCAGCTAAGAAAGCTCCTGCAAAAAAGAAGGCAGCTAAGAAAGCAGCAAAGAAGTCATCAAAGAAGAAATAGTTTCTTCTCGACAATAAAACACTCGCACTCCCACGCGAGTGTTTTGTTTTTCTATTGTATTAAGCTCTTGATATGTAACTTTAAGGAGATGGTACCTGAAATCACACTTTAATCTTGGTCGTCAATTGTGATATACTTACCCAATTATGTCACTTTTATCGAAGCTTTTCCCGACTGAAGAGGACAAAGCATTAAAGCGCATAACAAGGCGCGCTGACTCGGTCCTCGCGTTTCAAGATGAACTTGCAGGACTCACTGATGAGGGCTTAAGAGAGAGAGCTGCTGTTTTGCGCGGAAGAGTAAGAGAAGCAACCAATTCTTTAGTTGGAGAAGAGCAAAAAATTGCCGAGAAGAAGGCGCTTGACGAAGTGCTGCCAGAAGCTTTCGCTCTAGTGCGAGAAGCAGCGAAGCGCACACTTCACATGATGCACTATCGAGTTCAGATTATTGGAGGCATGCTCCTTCATGAAGGAAATATTGCAGAAATGAGAACAGGAGAAGGTAAGACTCTTGTCGCGACGCTTCCCGTCTTTCTTAACTCTCTTACTGGAAAAGGTGTTCACGTCGTCACTGTGAATGATTATCTTTCTCGGCGTGACGCCGTTTGGATGGGACATGTCTATCACATGCTTGGTGCTTCAGTTGCAGTGATTAACCATCAGTCATCATATCTTTTTGATCCGACTGCAAAAGGTGGCGAGACGGAGGTTGATGCTATAGAGACAGAGAGTTATAAGGTCGACTATGATTTTCTAAGGAGCGTCTCCCGCAAAGAAGCCTACGCCGCAGATATAACATACGGCACAAATAACGAGTTTGGTTTTGACTATTTGCGCGACAATATTGGCTATAACGTCGATCAGCTTGTTCAACGTGAGCATCATTTTGCGATTGTTGACGAAATCGACTCAATTTTAATTGATGAAGCACGTACTCCGCTTATTATCTCCGCTCCAGCACGCGAAAGTAGTGACCTTTACAAGAAATTTGCCGCCATTGCATCTGAACTGCGCGAAGGAGAGCACTATAAAGTAGACGAAAAGCAGAGGGCTATTCAAATGACCGAATCAGGGATTGAGCACGCCGAAGCGCATCTTGGCCGCGGCAATCTTTACACCTTAGAGGGAATGCAGCTTGTGCATCACTTAGAGACAGCAGTGAAAGCAAAAGCTCTCTTCCTTCGTGAGCGCGAGTATGTTGTTCGTGATGGGGAAGTTGTGATAGTCGATGAGTTCACTGGTCGTATGCAGCCGGGAAGGAGGTGGAGTGATGGAATTCACCAAGCAGTTGAGGCAAAAGAAGGTGTTGAAATTAAACAAGAGTCACGTACGCTTGCGTCGATCACGTTCCAGAACTACTTCCGGTTTTACGATAAGCTCGCAGGTATGACAGGTACAGCAGAAACCTCTCGAGAAGAGTTTTATAAGGTGTATGGCCTTCCAGTTGTGAAAGTGCCGACCCATAACACTTCACGTCGTGATGATAAGCCAGACCTTATCTTTCAGAACGAAAAAGGTAAGTGGAAAGCGCTTGCACGTCGTATTAAAGAGCTCTATGAGCGCGGGCAGCCGGTGCTCATTGGTACTATTTCGATAGAGAAGAACGAAGTCCTTTCAAAGTACCTCGAACGCGAAGGCGTGCCCCACGCTGTGCTCAATGCAAAAAATCACGAGAAAGAGGGTGAAATAATCGCAGGAGCTGGTAAGAAAAAGACGGTAACGATAGCGACGAACATGGCCGGCCGTGGTGTCGATATTAAACTTGGTGGCCCTGATGCGACACAGGCTGAGAAAGAAGAAGTGATGTCACTTGGCGGACTTTGTGTTATTGGTACCGAACGCCACGAGGCAAGGCGTATTGATAACCAGCTTAGAGGTCGTGCTGGACGACAAGGGGATCCAGGCGTCACTCAGTTTTTTGTCTCACTTGAAGATGATTTGATGAGGGTGTTTGGTGGTTCTGGTGTGCAAAATATGATGGGTAAGTTCGGCATTCCTGAGGATGAGCCGATCGAGTCTCGCTTTGTCTCAAGAGCGCTTGAGGGCGCGCAGGAAAAGATAGAAGGCTTCCACTTTGATTCTCGCAAGTACACACTTCAATATGATGATGTGCTTAATGTCCAACGCAAAAGTGTTTACGATAAGAGGCGCAAAATTCTTTTTAATGATGGAGCGTTTATTGATAGTTTAATCAATGACTTGCCATCACATAAAGAAGGGTTTGCTGATGTGATTAAAGAAAAGAGAGAGCGTTACGGCGAGCAGACAGTCAGAAGTCTAGCGCGTCAGGCGCTACTTCAGGTGATTGATATGCACTTTATGGATCACCTTGATGCCATGGAGCATCTGCGCCAGAGTGTGAACTTGCGATCATACGGACAACGCGACCCTCTTGTTGAGTACAAGAAAGAGGCGCTTCGTATGTATCGATCATTAGATGCAGGTATTATGGCGGATGTGATCGTCTATATTGAAAGAATGGATTCAATCATTGCTGAAAACAGTGTCACTAAGCTTGAGAATGTGGCTACGCCAAAGAAGAAACTAGAAGGCGTCGATCGTCCTGGTCGTAATGATGCGTGTCCATGTGGGAGCGGCAAAAAAGTAAAGAAGTGCGACTGTGAGGAGTATAAGTATTTGAGGGATTGATGAGCTTTCATAAATAAGAGCGGCGCCTACGGCGCCGCTCTTATTTCTATAAACTAAAACAAATCACCCGCGACTTTCATCGCGGGTTTGGTTGACCAGGTCAAGCCTGGTCAGCTGTCTTCACGGCTTGCTTGGCTGCACGGCGTGCTTCGCGCGCCGCTTGCCGCTCGGCGATGAGCGGCCCAAGTGCTTGGCTCAGGAACCACCACATGTCATGGATTCGTTGCTCCTGGCCGAAGAAGTTGCCTCTAGTAACCATGTGCATCTCGCGACGCACGGTTTTCTCGTCGGCACGCAGCCAGCGACATGGGATGAAGAAGCCCTCTTCGTCGATGATGTTGTCGTAGGCAACCCTCACCTTGGCCGTGTGTACTCCGAACTGACTATCACGATCAGTGAAGTTGACACCGAGGTCGAGCATGACCTCATACACTCCCGGCTTATCAGCCAGGAGGTCGACCCAGGTCGCCTTTCGGCGCTGTAGTCGCTTGAGCGCATTTGCGCGCTCACGACGGAGCGCGGTGAGGTCAATCTCTTGAACTGCTTGCAACGCCAGCAGTTCTTTGGTTGGCGCTGCATGAGTGGCGCGGCGGGCTGCACGTGCAGTGCCGCGAGGGGTTTTCGTTGCCATGGGGGTACTCTCCTCTTGAAAATGACACCTTCTTATATTATATAACAAATTATAGAAATGTCAAATTAGGCAGCTAACAAAAAAGCCGGTTTCCCGGCAGAGGTCTACGACCTCATGATTTCCTCATACGCACAGATGACCTGTATGGCGTTACCAGCAGGTGATACGCCATGTGCTTTCGCTGAGGCGATAATGGCATCCGTCAGTTCTGCTTGTCGTGCTCGCACTGCAGCTGAACTTAGGGTGATTGTTACCGCCTCGTTAAAACGCACGCGTGCGAGATTGAACGATCTCGGAGGGGGTACAGCCTGACGCAGTTCAAGCTGAGCAAAGTAGAGACCGATACTTTGCACGTTACTACTTATTCCTTCGATAGGCGGTCCTTTCGAAACATGGCTGATATGCCACTTCAGCTTTATTCTACATAAAAGTAAGTGAAGTGCGAACCTTTTTCCACAAAATAGTAGGTTCACCTTTTTGGGGTAAGAAGTGGTGGGTAAGGAGAAGTTGTTGCTATATTTTAAGGGCAATAACCGTGTGTGATTCAGTACTTATTCTTTATAAAGCGTAAAGTTTTGATGTGATACACTGCCCGGAATAGAGCTGATATGAAAGAGTTCATAAAGAAAATCATTATCTTTCTTCTCACGGAGGAAGCAAAGTTGGTGCTAAAGAAACAAAAGCCGTTTATTGTAGGTGTTACTGGAAACCTTGGAAAGACCTCCACCAAGGATGCCATTTATGCCGTGCTTAAAGAGCACTATGATGTAAGGAGAAGTGAGAAGAGCCTTAATAGTGAGTTTGGGGTACCTCTTACGATTCTTGGCGAGAAGTCTGGCTGGAACAACCCACTCTCTTGGGTGGCAATACTTTATCGAGGACTTTTCGCAGCGTTTGAGGAGCGGTATCCGACTCACCTTGTGCTTGAGATTGGGGCAGATAAGCCAGGAGATATTGAGTCAGTCGCTCGTTGGCTTAAGCCGAACATTACTGTACTCACTCAGTTCGCGGAGGTTCCGGTGCATGTTGAATTCTTCAAGAACAGAGAACACCTTGTTCAAGAGAAGGCGTATTTAGCTCATGCACTCGCTGAAGGTGGGACATTTATTTATAACGCAGATGATATAGACAGTGTGAGGATTCGTGAAGCGATAGAACGTCGTGCGGTGAGTGTTGGTATTACAAGTACTGCCGAAGTGAGGGCGGAGAAGATAGTGATTTATGGGGATAAAGTGGTGGAGGGTACAAGCGCAGATATTGCTGTTGACGGTAAGGTATATCAACTAACATTGCCGCAAGTGCTTGGTAAAAGTCCTGTTTATGCAGCGCTTCCTGCGATTGCTGTTGCGCGCGAACTTAATGTGCCGATAGAACATGCTGTTGCTGCTCTTCGTGATGAGGAGAAGCCAAAAGGCCGTATGCGGGTTTTGGCTGGACTTAACAACAGCACACTTATTGATGATACGTACAATGCTTCTCCAAAGGCGACGGAACATGGACTCCGCACGCTTGCTTCACTTGAAGCGCGCGGGCGAAAGATTGCTGTCCTTGGCGACATGATGGAGCTAGGAGAGTATACCGAAAGCGAACATTTACGTATTGGTGCAGTTGCTGCTCAGTGCGTCCATAAGTTGGTGTGTGTGGGAGTAAGGTCCCGGTTTACAGTTGAGGGTGCACTTAATAACGGCATGCGCGATGAAGACATAATGCACTTTGATTCAGCACAGCAAGCGGGTTCTTATCTAGCAGGTGTTATAAGTGACGGAGATATTGTGTACATGAAGGGTTCACAGTCTGTTCGCATGGAGAAAGCCGTAAAGATACTTCTTCTTGCTGACCTTAGTCCGCAGGATGTGCTTGTAAGACAAGAGAGAGAGTGGTTGCTGCGCTAGATCGTAAGAGTTATCACAAAACATAAAAGCCCTTTAGGGGCTTTTATGTATTTATTCTTTTAGTAGCTTACTATCGCATTGCTTCTCTGATGAAGCGAACAAATCGTCTCCAGAAAGAATCACTTGTTTGTGTTGCTTCCTGTGTAGTAGATTTGCTCGCCGTGATGCTCTCATCAGTAGATGATTCACCAAGTATGCTTCTTCTTTCAGATGGCACAATGCTAAGCGGTAGAACCACACCTCGCGTAAAGCGTGAAAGCTGTGTCTGTGGTCTTTTTGTAAGCACTGCTTTGCTGCTCGTTGCCGTTGATGAGGCTGGATTAGCCATTGTTGTATCAACAATAGTCTGTGGCGCATAAACATACGGATAACTTGTCGTTGCTCGCAAGAAGGCCCATGTTGGGTAATTTGATATTGCCCACACACCGCCTAAGCTCACATTGTTTGAAGAAGGTGAACCACTTCCTGTTCCTTGTACCGTGACTGTTCTTGTTGTTGACGCTACATTCCCAGCAGCATCTGTCACAGTGTAGGTAATCGTGTACGTTCCAAGGACTGCAGTTGTCACTGTCCCTGTTGCGACAATCGATGAGGTAAGATCACCGTCGACTGCATCAAAGGCAGTTGCTCCTGGGTCAGTAAAT
>JACCDR010618272.1_pt1 | contig 57519 bp, 69 predicted proteins | sample 7446431 | NCBI WGS metagenome assembly JACCDR01 (sample SAMN15323443, study PRJNA562643) | freshwater metagenome | isolation source: river surface water | place: USA:Blue River Watershed | collected 2017-08-17 | reverse complement strand
CAGTCAGCAATTCACCGTCAGCAGGAACAGGGCGACCGTCGCGCAAAGTATCGCCGACAAAGTGCCATGCCAGAATCGTGTTCATTTTTGTAGCTCCTGTTTGTGTTGAGGGAAGAATTGCAGTGTAGCCTGGAAATATTACATGAGTCAAGCGTGTGGTTTTAGTCAATAAACGATTCACTACTGTCAAACGAGAAGTAACTCTTGTTACCACCGTATTGACTCTTGAGTTCGTTTACCAAGCTCAATTCATGGGATGAATCGTACAGGTCGTACTCATCGTTGTCAACTGCTTTCCTGCGATTTTTTTGTGGCTTGCGGCTCTGTTGTTTCTTTGCTACTTCTTTCATGTGTTCTCTCCTGTACCATTATTACCTAGACCAGCACGCTCCATTTGCAGAAACGTGCACATTTTCAGTAGATTTAGAATGCGTACTTTTTTGACTGACTCGTCACAGTAGAAATCGCCTTCACCCGCACTCAGAACATCCGACAGACAATCAAACTGGTGCATCAGCAGAAGACCAGCGGATTCATGCTTTTCGAATTCTTCCTGAGAAGACGAGAAGAACACTCTCAGAAACTGCGCACTCTGAATTAGTGCAGTAAGTTCAAGGTTTGTCAAGTAGTCACCCTGAAACAAATCCTTAGAAGCAAACCACTTGTTGCGTTGTACTTGCACCGCGACACGATGGATATACCCAGGAAGGTTTTTTGTAAAGTGAATAGCGTCTAGATTAATGAAAGGTAGACTCTCGTTAAACTTCATCTGAATCGTCATCGTTTCCTTCCTCTTCTTCAGTAAGTTCCATATTGACACCGCGACCTTTTTGCTTTACGTATTGCCTGTAGTTTTGCTGCGGCGAAACACGTACAATCAAAGGTTCTTCCGTACTATATGCGCTGTTCCTGACACCTTCACGGTTTACAGTAAAAGAGCAAAGATTCGGGATGGTACAGCGTTTACCCTTGACAGTCTCCTGCCAGATTACCCACGCTGTAGCCCGTAGGATTTCTTTAATCTTTTTCTTACTGTATCCCGTGATATGGTTAACCTGTTGGAGCAACTCGGTAGGATTTAGTTGCTCACGGTTTACCTTAGACTTGTAGATATCTGTCAAGGTTAACCTCGCTTTACGTTGTTGGGGATCATCTGTCTCCACTGCACGAAACCTCTGATGTTGCCCGAGTACAACGGACTGCGTGCATCATCGCGTGTTTCATGTGTAAACCCGTACTCGTACCTGTTGCAAGTAGACCTCAGTTGATGCTCAACAGGACTAGCATGGCAAGGTTCACTCTCAATCAAACGCTTGAAGATATCCTTAGCCTTTTCAATGGTAAAGTCAGACTTACGATATGATACCTGAGCGCAAAGCGAGGCGGAAAGAATCTTTGCATCTTCAAGAAGTAGTTCTGTACCTTCCGACATATACCGCACTTCACCCCAGGGCATACGAACAGTATCAAGATAAGGAAGATGCCATTGTTCATGCGAAAGGTCAACCGGCGTACTAGCAGCCTGAGCAGTCTTCATCTTCTGCGCAAGCACTCGAATCTCGGGTTGTGCATCAGGATGGTCACGCAGCCAGTAGAAGTTTTCGTAATCTGTTGCAGTTACCACTACTTTGATACGCTGAAACGGTTCAAGTAGACGGTTTACAATTTGCTTATGGTAACCTGCTTTAGAGAATTGTTGAGCAATATCTGCTGCTTCATGTGCAGCGATTCGCCAAGCGGTTTCTCTACTGCACTCATAATCATCAATGATTACGATTTCATCGCACTCTTCATTAGCTTGCATACCCGGCTGGTTCTTACCCCAATGCACAGGCATGGCAGGGTTATTTCGAACCTGCTCGATTACTTTTGCAACAGGAATAGCACGAGAACTCGCTGCATTGCGGCTGAACATGCGGTGCGTCATGAACTCAGCGTGAATGAAGCGAGGGTACTCTAGTTCGAAACTTACTGCAACACAATTGTTATAGACGTTTCGACTATGGGCGATAACTTTGGCAGAGATTTGTTCTGTCATTCTTTTAGTTCTCCTAGTTGATATAACGTGTTACTAACTGAAAGGTGTACCCATGAATATTTGTGACCATACGGGTTGTTGTTTAGTTTAAAAACGATTCTGATAGCTTCAGTGACTGATTCAGCAATACCAAAAAGTTCACCACAATATCTGTGATCGTAATTCGCAGGTACACAACCAGAAGGTAGTTCTTTGAAGATGATATACATGATTACTCCATTAAAGATTAGCGGTTGAACTCCGATGTTCGTCTGCAATACTCACTTCTTCGGTACTCAGCAGATCGTAAACGTCATCTTCAGTGAACAGGCGGTGTTCAAAAAAGATAGTGTAAGCACTGTCAATACCTACGTCCATCTGACGGGTGCGTACAAGTTCAGCCTTCAGGTTACCATGACAGTGACCATGAAGGTGAAAACTACCTCCTGTATTAATTTCAAAACCTGTTAATTAATAACGACCGAAGACTTTCGTGAGTTTGATTTTTTTGATAGCAACAATTTCTCGTTGAAGCATATCGCACAACACTGGTGGTGAAATTACAACCAACTCGTCAATGTTATTATAGTTACCGTCACGATTGACTTCCGCAATGTGTTTTGGATCAACAGGAAGAACAATTACTTTGTTACCTCGATTGTTCATGTTACGAGCATTGCTGTTAATGATACAAATGTCGCCAGGGAAAAAATTCATACATACCTCCTGTGTTAGTCAATGTAAACCGTAATGTAATAGTGCCGCATGTCTTTGTCAAGACACTCGATGTTACCACCGAAGTGAGTACCGGTGATATTCACACCGTGATTATCCGCCATGTTGATGAGGGTATCAGCAGGAAGCTTAACTTCTTCTTCCGTCAGTTCAACAAGATGACAGTTGCGACCGTAATCATTCGAAGTCCGAAGAAACAACATTTAGGTTTGCCCTTTCAAGTAGTTGCTGGTGAGTCAGATTCTTGCGAAGCATTTCATGCAATGCTACACGAGTGTCCTTATCCAAGTCAATACCCTTTGATGCAAGCATGCGACAAACTTCTGCTGCACTACGGAACCTGAAGAATTCGTAAGATTCAGTCAAGACAATGATGTTGATATCGACGTACTCTCCCGTCTTAGATAGAGTGTAAGACTTACGGAAAGAACGGAAACGAGTATCGGTAACATCGTCGGCTGAAACCTCATCACCGAAAGAACCACCGATAAGCAGGTCATGGTTTTCAGCAGTCTTCACCAGCCTCATCAGGTCGTGCTTACTGCAAAGAAAAATGATATCGAAATCATTTGTCAGTTTCTGATTAATGAAAGAACTACCTACGTGAGCGTGGAAAAGCGTAGGGATATCAAGGTCGTGATTCAGAAGACTGTACGCATAGTCTGTAGGCCAACCGTTGTCAAGCATTTCTTGAGTGGTACCCTCTGATATTGCAAACCAATTTGAACTTTTGTAATACTGTCTGTAACCGTGCTTATAGTGTTTTTTTAGAGTATATTTATACACGGTTAGCTCCTGTATTACTTCGACTTAGCCTTAGCCAGATAACGCTTGCGAGCGTTACGGATCACAGCAGCAGTCTTTTTGAACGTGCGACCATCGTCGTTCTTTTCTGCAAGAACATCACACACTGCCGTATCCGGTTCTTTTGGGTTTTTTACGATCAAATTGCAGTTGATAAATTCTTGAACATCACAAGATGGCATTGAAACATGCCCATCATACACGTAATTGTTACCAAGCCCAGGGCTCTTCCTCACAAGACTTTTTTCACTAAGGATTTCACAAGCAACACCAAGGCAGCACATACCTTGTACATCATTGTCACCAATACCGTTCAACCGACCAGTTGTACGCTTAACCTCACCGCTTTCAAGACGGTCAACCCAGGTGTCGATGAACTTGTCAACACTACCAAACGCTTTGATAACTTTGATTTCGAATTTCATGATTGTTTCCTTTCGATTGATTGTTGAGAGGACTAGACTGTACATCACCGTTGTACACATGTCAAGCACTGCTACAAAAGAAAAAAGACCGCATTGCTGCGGTCTTTTCTACTTAGATAGTAGCGAGATACTTCTGGATTTCAGCGTCAATACGCTTGCGAATTTCATCGGTAGTAGTGACAGTTTCAATCGTACCGTCACGGAAAACAACCTTGAGTTCACCACCGTCTGCTTGCTCTTCGGTTTGTTGATCGGACATGACGTATTCACCATCAACCAGATCGACACGCAGAAGACCACGGGCAGACTTCTTCACACCATTATCGGTCTTGGGGTTCTTGAACAGTTCCACACGCTTACCGTCGATAACGGCAGAAGTTGCCTTCATAGCCATACCAAAGGTATCACGGGTGACATACTGATAGGTAAAGCTACCGACACCGAACACAACGTTACCGCTGGCGAAACCCTTCTGACGAAGACCCTCAAGAATCTTTTCAGCACGGTTCAGAGTAATACTGTCACCGTAAATAAGACCAACGCGAGGGTTCAGCATACGATGACCGGTTTCAGTAGTCGTACCACCGAAGATTTCCCACAGGCATTCGATAGCACCCTTGCGCTCAGGAGTACCTTCAGAAGCGTCAGGATCACCACAAACAATCTTCACAGGATCACCACTGTCAGGACGGAACACGACCTTGGCAAGACCGAGTTCGTTAGGTTTACGATTGAGGATTTCAGTCTTGAGTTCACTGGCAATGTTAGTCACGACATTCCAGAAGTCCCAAGTATCCGAAACAATCGAAACGATACCGCCAGGGTAAACTTCAGTAATCAGTCGCTTGTAAGTTTCGGTTTCAGTTTCACTACCACCAGCAGACATGACACTGTGCTCAGTAGCAGGAACACTACCACCAACAAACGCACCAGCACCATAGTAATCTTGGTGATACTTAATCGCAGGGATCGTATCTGTACCGAAGAAAGAACACATGTGACCAGCACCGGAAGCAGCGCCAGCAGAAATACCCGGCATACCACGGAGACTGAAGTCGTGACCTTGCCACATAACAAAGTCCTTCGGAGAACCCGTCAGTTTGGCATACTTTTCCAGAAGCTTGCGGTATTCGAAAGCAATAGTGGCAGACGTAACTTTTTGCCACAGTTCTGCACTCAGCATGGTTTCAATGTAGTTCGTAACCCAATAGAAATTAGGGTGGGTGTTACGAACGGTCAACAGAGGAACCTTCATACCAACCACAGCACCTTCAGGAAGTGCCTTGATTTCAATGGGAAGATAACCAAGGTCGTGCAGGGCGGCAATGTGATCGGTGCTAACGGAATCCTTACCGAGAGCATTGTCACAGAGTTCCTTGTACGACTTCAGAACTTCTTCCTTGGGCAAAGCAAAGAAATTCTTGCTGAAAAGATTCAACAGCCACTCAAGGACAAAACCTTGAACACCGAAGTTCACAACCTTGTTGATGCGCTTACCAGCAACCATAGGTGCCAGCTTGTCACTGCGCGGAGTAAGGTTCGAATACACTTCAGTAGTACCAAAAGGATACTGGAAAACGTGACCGAGTTTATAGAAATCAGCAGAGAGAATGGGATTCGGGGTGAACATTGTTACTAACCTCCAGTTTTAGCAAAGTATTTAAGTACACTTTCGTCGGTACTCATGACGTTGTAACAACCAATATTATCGTACACGTTCAGCAGTTTGTCAAGACCCTTGGAGAAAATTCCGTGCGTCACATACAGACTGAGCATTGTCATACGAGGTTGGGTTTCACGTAGCGTTTTTGCAACAGAAAGGAACGTTGCACCACCATCGCAGATATCGTCAACAACCACGCACTGACCGACGATGATATCTTTTTCCGGTGCTTCGTGCACAATCTCACCGATACCAACGCGGGTTTTGTTCATGGTAAACATCTTGATCCAATGCACAGGTGGTTCGCTGTGCTTCTTTGCTGCACCAGCATCAGGTAGAACCATGTTGGTGATATCAGGATTCTCATACAAATAATTCTTAACGATATTCTGCTGCGTCTTAACGACAGGTTTTACGTTACTCCAATCGAGTTCACGAACAGTCACATCACTGTGAGGATCGTCAATCCAGATTTCAGCCCAAGGCACGGTACCTAGAACACTAGCAAAAACCCTAAGAGCAAAAGATTCACCGTTTGCGCATGCACGATCCTGACGACCGTAAGGAACGTACTTCATGGCAAGACTGATAGAAACGTCATTACGGAGTTGACGCAGTGCATTGTTCAGGTTCAGCGCAACCATGATATCGTCACTGGTTACGATTCCATGCAGAACAATAGTGAACTGACGAGTATGCGTAGGAAAGTTATCTACACGAACGCCGATTTCACCACCAGGGAACTTCCATTGGGTGTAACCGAAGTGGTTATAGAGGAAGTTTTCTTCATCGAACTTCTGAAACGGATACGTCAGTTGAACAGGCATGGTTGCCTCCTTTATGTTGTCTACACAGGTTTGAGATTGTGCGCCTTCAGTACAGGCTTGTCAAGAGCTGACTTCATCATTTCTAGAGTCTCAGCAAAGTCTGAAGGACTGTCGAAGTGCATGTGTGGTTCGCAGTAGTTTACAGGTTCTTTAGTGTTTTTGTCATAGTAAACTTCTACGATTTCATACCAATAGGTTACGTCAGCAGAATTAGGGTGCATCTTTTCGAATCGTAGCAGGCGATAATTCCACATGTGTTTAGCCTTTCATTCGTTGTCATCAGAGTCATCATTCTGCTCCTGATCGGAGTCCGTGTCAAGCCCTTCGATCTTCGGTACGATAAGTTTTTTCGCTTCACGGATGTAGTAATCGTAGTTGATTTCACCATCGAAGTCATCCATGTTGTTGCATACCTTCGTAGCAAAACCCTTCTCGATGAAGTTTTCTCTATCTTCACCTTCACCAAGCTCGACCTTCTTCTTCAGAGGTGGCATCAACTTCATCAGCGAACCACCGTAGTTCTTGACGTAATATCTGCAAACATTCTGCTGCAAGAAGTCGGTTGTCTCAACGGTACCGTCATCATTCTTTGCAGTATAGCGCATGACAAGTCTGTAGTTTTTCGGAATCTTAGTGCGAAGCATAAAGTCATAGACATCGGTGTGGTTACGAACGAACTCTTCGATATCTTTACCGTATAGCATAGCAGCTTCAGCAGCCTTCTGGATAACCAGACCACCCTGATTCTTGTGCCACTCTAGGTCTTCGTACTGATACACACCCTTACGCTTGACCTTACCATTAGTGTAAATCGCAATGTAGTTGTTCACATCACGAATGTACATCTTTTCGTAGTCAGCAAACTCAAGCTCAAGACCAACCTGCTTTTGCCAGTCAGCGCAAACACGATCATACTTCCAACGGAGTTCCTTCGGACAAGCCACAGTAATACCGTCAGTATTGACCTGAACAATCTTCAGACCTTCGATCTTCAGTAGCTTCTCTGCCAGCAGCAGCAGAGACAACTGACCGTTGATCGTAATAGCCATAGTATAGCCTGGATCGTAGAAAGGGCCAAACTTGTTGTTGCTGTCACCGTACACACCATTCAGTGCAAGTTTAAGCATAGCGTTCTCAGGAGTGCCTTTCTTGAAGGACTTACGCTGGTTGTACACATCAAGGTAAATATCACAGAAACGGTCTGTAAGATGCAGAGGATACACCCGATTGGCAATCGCCAGATTAGGGTACATGCTTGACTTAACATTGTGCCTTTCAACACAAACCGGACTATATCTTAAACGATTTTCTTCCAGAGAAAGCCTCTGTAAGACTTCTTGTGACCATTACAGCAATTGTAGATTGCAATTCGAAAATAGTCTGGATTAGATTCTAGGATATCGTACATGCTATCCCACACTTTTATTAGAACACTATCCAGTGTGTACTGAGCAATTTTGTACGTTGTCCTCGCTTCAGACACCTTTTTTCTCATTTTTTCCTTAGCTTCTGGATTATCAGACCAGAATCGCTTTGACGTTTCAGAGTATTTTTGTTTAGTTTCTGGACTGCTATATTTTCCGTCTTGATGGTTTTTTATTGCCAATTCGGATGCAGCTTTTTTCTGGTCATCTGTCCAACGTCTACCGTAGTTTGGATTTTTTTCACCCTTAACTTGCTCTGATATTATCTTTCGTGTTTCGTCTGAAACGATACACTTTGTATCCGAATCAAGTCTCAGGTTAAACCCAAACTCTCTTTCGTTGGTTCTCAACGTAGAAATCCAGAATAACTCTTTCTCTTTCAGCAAGGTATCGTTTTCTTCTGTGATTTCCAGATACTCGAAACCAAAGTTGAATTCACCATATTTTCTGAAAGAGTTAAACAAGTGTCTGTTGGTATCTTTCTTTCTTGTACTTCTTCGCAAGTCTGAAAGGTGCGTTGTCCATCTTTTTTCAATGTCTATGGACTTCCCAACGTATCTCTTACCGTCTACTTTACTTACAATTGCATAAATACCACAAGTCATGAACCGTTCCCTCGCACTTCGATTACATTAAATCGACATTATAGCATGGTTGTATCCATAAGTCAATATAATTCTGTAACCTACTCTACTCACTTCCAGTATTTCTACTGTGTTTTCGATAGTCTCTGAACCTTCACCCTATTTCTAGGTAGCTTGGCTGCTGATTGTCCAATTCCCATAATTTTTAAGCATTCACGGTCTGCATTACTGCACACGTTGTAGCTTATGGGACTCTAAGGAGTTTCCAGCAATTCACGAGGTTTAACGACGCCTCAAGTTACCTCAAACGTCTGCATCAATGATATCATACTTAGCTGTCCTACGAACAACCTTGTCGGTAATACTACCGTGAATACCACCTGTACCGAAGTCAAACTGAAAACCATCCATGACAACGTTCAGAGTATCAGCGATACGCCAAACGCGCCAGTATGACATGAGTTGCTTCTTCTGGAAATACTGAGCCAGGGGTCTAGTTTCAATCCAACCCATAGGATACTCTAGCTTGAAGTTTTCCAGTTGAAGAGCAGTCGGTGTTTCCAGACGAGGAACACTTAGCTTACGTTCAATAGTACGCATCGTAGCGTACTTGGCAAGCTCGCCAAGCTCATGCTCAGGGATTTCCGTAAACACACCCTTGGTTTCCCTGATGCGCTGCTTGGAGAACCATTCGAACACTGCCTTGGTTTCAGGACGTTCGAAATCGTAATAATTAAACAGATGGTCTTTGATATCAATGTGAGGACGAGGGGTTTGCTTCCACTCTCTCCTGTTGTTAACGTAAGTGTAAGGCTTAATGCCAGCTTCCTCAAGGCGCATCACAAAGTAGTCCTTACCAATCTTGGTGTCATTATGGTTCATGAAGTTGCGACCATAACGCTCGCTCAGTTCTTCTCGGAACTTGATTTGAGTAATACTGAAGTTGTAGAACTGAAGAGTTTCCTTTACGTCATGCCAGTTGTATGAAATTAGCTTGTCGATTTGTTCGCTGGTCAGGACAGTACCAACAGGGAACGGAAGGTCTTCAATGGTCTTCGAACGCATATTGAATTCCAGCAGCTTCAGGCTGGTAGACTTTGCCTTGTTGTCGAAGTGCCAAATCTTGTACAGGTCAATCTGAGGTACAATTACTTCAGATTCCTTAACCATAGTAGGAAAGCCGCTTGCCTTTGAACTAGCGATTTGCTCCATAGCAAAACCATAGATCAGTTTCGCAAGCCTATGACCCGGCATATTACCTGCCGTTTCGATCTTCAGTAGTTTATGCACAACAGGATAGTCAAAACCAAGGTTGTTGAATCCGACCATGTTGCACTCTTTATCTACAAGATACTGAATGCACTTGTAAAGACCATCGAATTCATTCTTGCGATCACTGATTTCAAAGACACGACGATGCTTGTTATCTTCACGGACAATCGTAAAGGTAAAGCAGTTCGGGTAAGTTTCAATATCGTAAATCCAATTACGAGGCGGAAGAATCATTTGTAAATCTCCTTGTGTTGAGCGGTTTTAAACCGAAAGCTCACGGTTAAAAGTTAAAGGCCACCCGAAGGTAGCCCTTTTGTATTACACTTGGTCTGTTTCGTACTTAATGTAGAGTTTGATTGGTGTTGCACCGTATCCCGCAATGTAATGCCAGTTTACATCTATTGCAGTAACTTGCCTACCGGTTTTAAAGGCGTAATCACGTAGAATTTCCTGAAGTTTTTCTTCTAGTGTTTGCTTTTGTTCGTTTTTTACAGGTGCTTCAGTATACAGAGCAATGGTTTCCCTTCCCGGTGAAAACGGAATATCATTAGAAGGCCAAACATAACAACCCTTGCCTGCCTTCATTGTAGATTCAAAAGCAAATTTATCGGCATATGCCACTGGTTTAGACATTAGATTTCTCCTTGTAGTATTTCCATGTAAGTTCCCATTTATTAACAGGGTAACCATCAATCTCTACGATACCATCTGGTTTAAGCACTGCGATGTTATAATTTTCAGGCCAACGTCCAACAAGAATTTTTGCTACAAGATCACCAAACGCTGTCAAATGCGCAATTTCCAATCGTGCTTCACCTTTGTGATTTCTGAACCAAACAAGCTTACCACCTGTAAGAAACGCATTGATGATCTTGAACATACTCATGTTAATTAACCTCCAAAGTAAACTGCCTTGTTGTGCAGCGTGTGAGTCTCGTTGTCATAGTACACTTCACCAGCAGGGCCTGTCAAGCCGCAGATACGGTTCTTCGTTACCTTGACACGAGTTGTGTTGCGTTCAACAGGGTCTTCAGCTTCCTTGTCACGACTCAGAAGAATGTTAGCAGAAGCAGACTTGATGATGGTACTACTACCGTGAATATCTTCTTCACGATGTTCACCGTCAGAAGTCTTACGCATGTGGTTAATCAGAATCAGACTGCAACCATGACTCTTGATGATACCCTTGCACCACTTCATGAACACTGCCTGCTCTTCGTTAGAAAGACCGTCGAGAATGTCCTGAAGAGGATCGAGCACAATGATACGGCAACCGCATGAAACCACAAGCTCTTCGATAGTATCCTGAATCTCTTCGATACTACCGTCACGGTTATCCAGTAGGTAGAACCGGTGTTCACCTTCTTCTGGATTCCTGTAGAACAAACCGTTTGCTTTCTCCTTAACATCAGGAGAAGTCAATACCTGCATCTTCAGTTCCTGATTTGAAATCAACGACAGTTTACGCGACAGGTGACGACTCAGCAGTGCTTCACCGTATTGACCAGCATCAAGTTCCATAGAAACGATACCGAACATATGCGGAGAGTTGTAAATCCAGAAGTAAATCAGTTCATTAACAAACGACGTGTTGTGCACCACGGTGAAATCCTCAAGACAGAACATCTTGTCCGTACCCTTGATTTCAATACCATAGTATTCACCTTCACCGATTTCCTTCACCGTAATACCAGTGTTCAGTGCATTCTTGATTTGCTTCCTTTCGATTGCCTTCTTGCGAGCAAGGCGGCAAGGAATCTTATCAACATCACCGTTGATACCGATGTATCGGTAAATACCAACACCATTCTGCCATGACTTCTTAACGAGTTTAGTAGTTACACTCAACCCGCAAGCACGAGCAAGGTCAACAATATCCGTAGCCAGAGCATCGTTCTTCATTGTCATCGAGTAACCATTATTCGACAAATAACCATCACCGTCAATGATGCCAGCGAGAACTTCAAGCTTACCTTCAAGATTAAGATTCATCAGAATCTCAGGCACACGTTTCTCAAGATAGATACCGTAATCACGAAGAACCTGAACAAAACCACCCGTCAGATTATACATCGTGCAGTTTTCACGGAAACCAGAAGCATCGACAGTGATATTGAAACCGTTGCGATTGGCGTAAGCTTCAATTTGCTTGTACAAGAAATTATTAGCATCTTCGTTGTTGAGGGTAATCTGAGGTTTACCACGAGTACCTTCAGCCAACCAAAGACCAACAATGTACATTTCATCCTTATCAATCATCTTCATGATACCATGCTTGTGCATACTACCCTTGTAACCCTTTAGAGTACGAGTATGCTTTTTGTTAGCAGTCTCAATGAAATCTTCGACGCGAATATTGACAATGCTATCTTTGTTTTTACCAGCACCTTGTCGAAGAGTAAGCATGTGACCATGATTAACGTCATATGTCATACCCTTTACTTGTTCGACACGGTACATTTTGTCAACACCACTTACAGTATCAATTACCTCTCGTGGTGTACCATCGTGACCCATTACCCAATCACCAACCTTTACGTCCTCAATGTTTTTCTTCGAGAAATCGTACATCAGAACCTTAGTACCTTTACCGAAGCATTTACCAATCCCCGTGCCTGCTGCAATATTGATGATGTGCCCAAGTGGAAGACCACCAGCAAACATATCGTTAAGTGGTTCCATGAACTGCGGGAAAGGAAGCTTTTGCACTTCAGCCTGACCTAGAATACGATCATACAATTGACCAGAACCAAGTACACCGACAGGAGTATAGACTTCAGCTTCATAGAAAGCACTTACGAACTGACGTTCAGCATTCTTCTCAAGATATTCGTTTGCATCCTTGTGTGCAAGCCGCATGATCTTGACTTTACCCTTCGGTAGAACCTTTACAATTTGCTCAATAGCCTCTTGTCCAGCCTTGTCGTTGTCATAGCAGACGATTACATGGTCGAACGAATCGAAGAACTTATAGTTGGCAGCAATTTGCTTGACACTGTTCGCACCGGTAGTCGGTGAAACACAAGCTGTCTCATACTCCCAACCCTTAGAACGATTGTAGTCACTCAGCATCTGATAAGCAGCGAGTGCGTCACAGTTACCAGTTACCGAGATAGAACCCTTTTGGCGAACAAGAAGACTACCCTCGGGCATGGTGAGACAAGCAACATACCCGTTGTAGTCGTATTCTGTGAACCCGTTCTGAACTGAACTTTCAGACTTACCAAACAAAACGGAAACCTTGTACCAACTGTATTTATCACGAGAACGATTAATCACCGTCGAAACGTATCCACACAGGTGTGCACAGGTCTGAACAAACCTAGCGTTACCCTCAATGACACTACTGTATTCGATTTGATTTCTATTTGGCACAGTGTTACCGTCCCAATTAACAATTTCATCAATGATAGTTGCAGCAAAAGGAAGATCGCGTTCATATGAGAATTCTTTGCTCACATTTAGACCGTGCCCCCTGTGGATGAAGAAACTACTGTACCCACGAGAATCTTTTGTGTGACTATAACGAACACCAGCGAGGTCAAGAAGATAAACTGCCCTCTCAATTTTTCGTTCTTTCTTCAGAACACCATAAATATCACCTTCTTTACGGAAGGTAAAGTCTGCACTCAGCATTACCTGAATGCGGGTCAGAAGATCGTCCGAAGTGGTATTACTGTTTACACTACGGGGGACGTTTAGATGACGGTTCTTCTTTTCTCCTGCTTTTTGCTTAAAAAGCGTACCGTCCTTATTGACACGAATCATGTTGTGTTCAGGCGTCATGTCGAGTTGATAGCTACCACTCTTGTAAGAAACCATCTTACCAGAATAAGGTTTGAAGATTTTAGCAACAGGATGAGCGAACTCGCCATTACCCTGCATAACTTCACCTTGATTGTAGTCATTGAGAGAAACCCAACCACTACGAGTGAGAACTTCGGTTTCGGGCAGCAGACATTCACCTTCAGTGATTACAACATACTTACCACCACGGTTAAACTTGAACTGCATGAAGAGTTCGCACTCTGCACCCGTTCGACCAATGCTTCGGAAGTCCTTGGGGTGTTCACGAACCTTCAGACCGACAAGCTGGCCTTCCTGAGTACAAGGGTAATACTGGACAAGAACTTCCTTGTCTTCGTTGATAGCATGACGAACACCAAACTTCGAATAGATATCGTCACGAATAGAACGGTACCCATAACCACGGGTCGTTGTGTTTTCCTTCAGTCGCTCCCATTCAGCAGGATCAATGACTGGTTTTGCGCTCTTGATTTCCACGACACCTCCATGATAATCATTTGGTTTACTCCTGATGGAAGTAAACGGTTTACCTTTGTTGTTCTCAATATACTCTTGCGATGGTACGGTATGTTCGCACGAAAAGCAATGCGAAGAACCGTCATCGTAGACAGCCTTCGCATCTGAACTACCGCACTTCTCACATGAAGAATGCGATACGAAATTAGCCACGTTTCTCCTTTACTTTTGTCCTCTGAAGAAAATGTAGAGTGGGATCATACTGATTGCTGCAACAATTATTGCATAACCACCAATGGTCATTTCTGACAATGCTATGAAGAAGGTGTTCCAAAGTTCAACGGAGAGTGGTATAGAAACACCGATCATCGCAGCAAAAAGAAATGCGAAGATAAAAGAAAAACCTTTACTCATTCGCAAGCAGCCACTTGTTGCTGATAGCCTTGAAACTAATGCTAGTGTCATCGTGGCACTTGAACACAATACCTTCGCGTTCGACACCTTCATTGGATGTACCAGCATCCGAAAGAATCACAGTCTTACCTTCAGCAATAGTCAGCAAGGTTTGAACAGTCTGACCTTCACGAATCTTACCGTGCATAAGAACAGGAACATAGTTAAGACCGAACGCTTCAACAATTTGATTAGCAATTCCAGGCGGGCACTTGCTATTTTCATTCATGACAGTATACACGAAGAAGTGATGATCTTGCATGTTGTACTTGTTACCTTGCACACCAGGGCCAATGATTTCACCTTGGAAAGCAAGGCTGGTCATATCGCAATCAGGTTGCGATAGAACCTTACGCATACTTTCTTCAATGCTGTACTTACGTGCCATCTTCCAGTACAGGTTATCTTCGTCTTCCTTCAGGTCGATATTTCGGCTGCACACATGGAACTCACCTTCACTATCAAGGTAGAAGGTGCAGGAAGTACCATCGAGCTTTTCAGTAATCTCAAAAATAAGACCTTCAGCAATCCAAGTCTCAAGATTACGAGAAAGATTCTGAATACGTTCTTGGTCACTCTTCGGGATACGCGAAGGGAAGTTACCACGAACCTTACCTTGCATCTGAGGACTAATCGGAAGTTCCCACTTCTGGATGTTCAGCCATTCACTAACGTCAGCACCTTCATCAAGGTTAGCAGACCAGCAACCAGCAACTGCAACGCAATTGTCGATACCCAGCAGCAGGCCCTGCGAAATCTGACCACGCAGCTTCACAGTGCGAAGACGTTCACCCTTGACACCATTGAACTCACGAGGTTCACGACCGTTCTGAGTCAGGAACGGGGCCAGGGTATTAGGAACCCAGGAATCAATCTCAAGGTAGACAGCAAGTTCACCGACAGTAAACTCACCCTTCTTCACTACCACCTTCCAACCGTCAATTGTTGCGACTTCGATCTTGTCGGCACCTTCAATCGGTTGAAGATCAGCGATCCGTCGAATACTTGCCATCTTACGTTCCATTTGTTTTCTCCTTATCGTTTACCGTTGTTAAGAACCATCAAAAGCAGGTTGATGCTCTGGATGATATAGTGTTGTTCTTGTGGTGTCAACTGTTGCCACTGCCGATTGTCTCCTGCTTTTGTAGCAATGGCACTCCAGTATTTTTCTACGTCACTCACGTTTCATCCTTTCACGGTAAAGTTTGATACACACTTTTTCAAGACGAGCTTCCAACTTTCCCACCGATGCTGCTGTACGAGTGATTCTCTTTATAAGATTCGTGATCTTACCTTCACTCATCTCAACAATATCAAAACTATCTTTCCTGAAACAAGGAATAGCAGCTACACTGTAATAAGAATTTCCGTACCTAGCAAAAATAGGATAGACTTTTACGAACAGGTCTGGTTGGAAGCTCATAGATACCTCACTTAACGTTCACGATTCCCTTGAAGTCGGCAGGCACAACAATGGTGTTCACCTTACCTTGCAGAATAGCTTGAGAGATATTCAGACGGGCTTGAGCATCCATGTATTGAATCGACTGACCACTGTTTGCCGACAGAGCAGCCATGCGTTCTGCTTCCTTCTTGGCAATCTCGACTTCATTCTGCTTGGTTTGCAGTTGGTTTGCGCTACGAACAACTTCAGCAGCAGAGTCAAGGATTTGACGCGGAGGAACAATACCACGAACCTGAACCAGAGTCAACTGAATGGAACTTTCGAGCTTGTCAGTCTTCAGTGCTTCAGCAGCGTATTGCTTGATCTTGTTTTCAATTGCAACACGGTTATCTGCCTGACCGACTTGCATCACACCGTATTCACTCACAGCCTTGTACATCGCAGCGTTCACAACCGTCTGGACGTAATGCGACATGAGGAACGTGTCACCCTTGTCATTGGTGTGGTGCAGACTGCGACTACGTTGAGTCCAGATTTCACTCACAGCAGAAGGATTCAGGCTGTACGAATAGAACACATCCATATCAGCAACGGCAACGTTTTCCTTCGTGGTCGGCTGCTTATTCTCAAGAGAACCAGCGATATCACGCACAGGGAATTCGATCACATCACCCACAATAGTCTGATGGAAACCACTGCCGGGAAGCAGTTCTGCACCCTGGACTTGTTTCGAAGCGTCAACACGCAGGCCAACCGTACCGGTTTCAATCCGAGTGCAACCAGTAGCAGCAACAGCGATAAGCATAGCAGCAATAAACTTAAACATCTTCATTTCAATCTCCTTTAGAAAAGCAAAGCAATAAGACTCATGACACCGATAGTAGCGGCAGATACTGCTACAATCTTACCGAAGGTTGCAAACACAGTCTTCGGTTTGTGCATGAGAGCATGGTACAACGCAACCAGAATGATTGCAATACCCAGGAACACAAAAACAAGTTTCAGCATGCGTCACCCCTTTAGAAAAACGATTACCCACAACAGCAGCGATGCAAGCGCAGGAATCGAGAAAAAGATATACGAATACAGTCGTTCGTACCACTTGGCTGCTTTGTTCTTCATCAGTAGCCACTTGTTGTGAGCATACGCTTGAGCTAGACCAAACACACCAATAGTGATAACTGCATACAAAAAGAAATCACTAGCCGATTCAAAGTTCATTGTTTTTCCTTTCAGTTGACCATCTGTACTTGAGTTCGTTTCTGAACACAACCTCAATGTAATCCTTCATGTTCTGCGTGTCAAGTACCGCTCGGATGTGAGTCTCTTCCATGTCCTTCAGAGGGATGTACCTGAGCGGTTCGTTGCCGTACTTACCGTAAGTCCCCCAATGGAAAGCTTCACGAATCAGTTCATGAGGATCATCAGACCATACACTCAGGTCTTCGAACGCAGCATCAGTAGCGTACCCATACCTCGGCCAAGTAATTCCACCATCAATGTAATACTTGTGACCGTCAATCGCATCCACATGACTCTTGTAGTCACGACTGTGAAATGATTGAAGAATTGTACCGTCAGGTGTACGGATGCGGTTTGCTAGGATGTGACTCATAGTTTATCCCACTTGAAACCAAAGAAGATTTCCTGCATTTTCCTACGGAACGCAGACGGTGCTTCTTCGACGTAGAGACAGAAAGAACCTGTAATGTATACTTTCCACTTGTACTCTTGGTGACGCTGTAAGATTATCATGGTTGACTCCCGAAGTAAAGGGATCGCATTGTAGCACAAGAAATCTGCATGTCAAGCAAAATCTCATGTTGACTTGTGGTTCACGGTTGTGGTACACTCCCAAACATGGGTATGGAGCTTGGTAACAACTCCGGGTGTGTTGCAATTCACCAACAATCCCAGCGTGAACTTGACCTATATGGATGACCCTGGCGCAGAAGGGCTCTGGATGATCGCAGGCGAAAGCCCCGACTCTTGAGTATAACAGGGTGCGGAAACTTCAAAAGAGTACGACAAAGCCGAGCCGCAATAGAGGTGTCTCATTTTCGACACGCTCTAGAAGGCTTGCGTTTTTGCTTAAAAGAAATGCGTTAAGATTAAGTAATACTTACGTAAATACATCAGTAATACTGAAGTAACACTAAGGGTATACGACAGTATTACTTCAGTAGCACTACAGTGTTGACAAGCAGACAAGCAAGTCATAGAATACGTTCCTCAACTCAACAAAGGAGAACTTACATGCAATTCAAAAGCTTTCAGGTTGACATGATCCGAGACATTGTTCGTTCGGAACTTCGTATGGTCAATCTTCAACTGGATCAACTCAAGAACGACGAAAAGTTCCTGTTCGAAAAGTGCGACAAGGACTTCAAGGAACAGACGCGAGTTTGGTTTAGCGCACTCAACAAGGTTCGAAACGATATCCGTAGCCTGAACAAGCGCAAGGTAAAGCTTGAACAACTTCAGCGTGATATCCGTGAAGTCCAACGCAATCCTGCACTTTTTACTGCTGACTATGCCAGCAACACTCGTCACTACATTGAAGGTTACAATGATGGCTATGCAGCAGGAAAGCTCGAAGAAAAGTACAAGTCTGCTTGAAGACGACAGCTATTCCAAGTACGACAGGTATGTACCAAAAAAAACCACTTGGCACAAACCTGTTGACAAAGAATTGCTTAGACTAAAGATAAAAAAGCTAAAGGAACTAGCATATGCCTCTCAAGACAGAATTCGATGAACTTTATCTTGGTCATGCTTTCAAGATCGCTCAGTTGTCCAAAGGGATCAGACTGAAGGTTGGTGCTGTTCTTGTGACAAAGAATGGTGTGTGTCTGCCAGGATACAACGGTACTGCCGTTGGTGACTCCAACAGTCTTGAGAGGATTGATACAGAGACAGGTGAACTAATCACGAAGACAGAAGTTATTCATGCAGAACTTAACTGCATCATGAAGGCTGCTCGTGAAGGTGTGTCTACGTTGGGTTCAACCATCTATATCACACATGCACCATGTCTGCATTGTGCCGCAATGCTTGTCAACGCTGGTGTAAGTGAAGTATGCTTCAGTCTTCACTACAAGAGCGAAGACGGTCTGAAGTTGTGTCATAAACTCGGAATCGTACTTCGTCAAGTCCCATACGAAAGGATTGTAAATGTTTAATACAGATCAGCACTTTTTCATAGCATTTGTTTTTGGTTTCTTTGCATTAATTGCATTGCACTTTACTTTGGTTGGTTTTGCTATCTGTATGGTGTTCTTCTTGCATTCCTTCTACTGGTATGCTAAGATGACCCGTGACGAGTACACAGATGACCAGATCAAAGGTAAGCGATGAATAACCTACAACCAAACCGTTTGCTCAAACCAAACGAAGTCTTTGTTTTCGGAAGTAACCTAGCCGGTATTCACGGAAGTGGTGCAGCAAGGGATGCACGACTGTATTACGGAGCAGAAATCGGTGTAGGTGTAGGCCCAACCGGGCAGTGCTATGCTCTACCTACAAAGGACTACAAGATCGAAACACTACCGCTGCCAACGGTTAGGTTTCATGTTGACAGGTTCCTAAACTACGCTAGAATGTCTCCTAACCTGATCTTCCTAGTGAGTGCAGTCGGTTGTGGTCTTGCAGGGTTTAATGCACATCAGATCGCTCCGATGTTCGCAGGTAGGTCTTTCAACGTCAAGTTGCCGATGCAGTTCATTCGTGTGCTGTATCCAAAGCTACCTGACGAAAAGACACTTCAGGATATCGTTAGCTTCATGGACTAAAAATATTTAGCACAGGGGGTTGACAAACAAGAAACCTGTGTTATACTTACGTTCTTGCTGGATTCGCCTAGTTGGTCGATGGCACCTGCCTTGTAAGCAGGTATGCGAAAGCTACGTCGTAGGTTCGAATCCTACATCCAGCACCACAAACAAATGACAGGAGAAAATAATGAGTCAGTACATGACTGTTTATGGTCTTAACGTAAGAGAAATTGCTTTTCTTAAATCTTACTTTGATGAAAAAGGCTTTAAAGAGGAATTGACTTTTCAGGAATCACTGAAAAATCTAATCTCAATGTGGTACATTGACCACACATGTACTCCACAAGAATTCATGAATTTTTCCTCAAAAATTCTAAGCAACGCAAACATCGGATATAAACCAAAAATGGATTATGAATGGTCTATGCGTTGTGCCTTATCTATTCTAGGATGTGGTTCTTCTGCTTTCCTTCAAGATAAACTCAAATCAAGAATAAAAGCTGAACAAAAGGCAATGGAAAATGAAACGAGCATCTGACATGCTGCTAGAACTTTCTATCCTTGGGGAAGTAAATGAAGCATTCAAACTTCTTCGTCGTGTTCTTTCTGTACTTGCTATCGTTGTTTGCCTTGCTGCTCCTTATCTGGTACAGTTGCTCTAACTATTGCTGATTCCGCATGGTCTAAAGGCTATGATGCAGGACTCCAAATCCTTGAGGTTGCGGTTCGAATCCGTGTGCGGAACCCAAACATGCGGCTGTACCACAGCGGTCTTCTAAGCCGTAGAAGTGTAACGGAGTCAATGCAGGTTCGAATCCTGCCAGCCGCGCCAAATTCAATGGTGATTGTAGTGTAGTGGTGCGAAAGCTCTGCATTCTGGGCTGTGAACCCGGAGGTATCGGGTTCAATTCCCATCAATCACCCCAAACAGATAAACGTAAATAATCGTACACAGGAGATATACATGTTGACACTGATCGTTCTTGCTGTTATCGTTGTACTTCTGTTCTACGGACTTAGTAAATAAACTTACAATGAAGATATGTACAAAGTGTAATGAAGAAAAAGAAGAATGCGAATATCACAATAAAAGCGGAAAAAGCTCAGGAAGGTTACAGTCTGAATGTAAAGAATGTTTTAGAAGTAGAATGAGAGAAAGAACAAAAAACATTCAATCACAAATAGAAGAAATACTAGGATCATCTTGTATGCTGTGTGGATACAATAAATGCAAGAGTGCTCTTGAATATCATCATCTTGATCCTAGTAAAAAAGAGTTTCAACTATCAAAAGCACGATCAAGGTCTATTGATAAAATAAAACAAGAAATAAAAAAGTGTGTTCTTTTGTGTGCAAACTGTCATAGAGAAGTACACGCTGGAATCATAAAATTGGGAGTCTAGCCGAGTGGTTGAGGCATCACCCTTTTAAGGTGACTGAGGTCGGGTTCAAATCCCACGGCTCCTACCACAACTTCAGTTCGCCTCTAGCTCAATTGGTAGAGCAACGGGTTTTGATCCCGCAGGTTATAGGTTCGAATCCTATGGGGCGTGCCAGTGGAGTATTGATGATTATTGGGGTGTTTTCCCTGTTGCCGGCTGTAACCCGGTAGGCATTGTTATGCAGGGTGGTGCCAGATGGTTCGATTCCTTAGCACCCCACCAAAATTTAGCCCTTGTGACCGAATGGCAAATCTGGTACAGTCGGCAGGCTCAAACCCTGTGGTTTTTACAGGTTCGAATCCTGTTAATGGCACCAAGCAATAATACTAGAATCACTCAGAGGCCGAGAGTACCGTGTTGATAACGCGGCAGGGGTAACCCTCACCGTAGGTTCGAATCCTACTTCTAGTACCAATCATGTTTAACAAAGGAGAAAACACATGAAGCAATACATCGGCATTATCCGCGATCACTCTGGTAGTATGGTTTACATTGGTAAACTTGCCATGAAGGACTATAACGAACAAATCGCTTCCATCAAGGAAAACGCTATTCGTTACGGTATTGACACTATCGTCAGTAGTATTTCAAGCAGCATTCGTATGCCAAACGGTAAAACAGGTAACGAGTGGGATGCTACACTGTCGAGTATTGCGGCAGTAAAGAAGATGACTTACTACTCTACTGAAGGTGGTAAGACAGTTATCTTTGATGCTATTGACATGATGGTAAATCAGTTTAAGAATGTTCCTGACTACAATAGCGATGATGTAGCATTCAGTGTAATGGTTCTGACAGACGGTGAAGACAATGGTTCTTTTGCAACCGCAGATCAAATCGGCAGGACTATCAAGCAGCTTCAGGCTACCGACAAGTGGACTATTTCTTTCCGTGTTCCTCACGGTATGAAGGCAAAGCTGGTCGCTAAGGGTATTCCCGCTGGTAACATCCTTGAAGTTGATTACAGTAGCGAAGAAAGCATCGAGAAGGCTACCGTGCTGACCAAGAGTGCAATTGCTACGAGTTACAGCAATCGTACAGTCGGTATTCGCAGCACCAGTGCGTTCTACGCTGATACTAGCAACTTGACTCAACAGGATGTTCGTGCTAATCTTGCAAACGTCAGCAAGCGAGTGAACGTACTGAAGGTTCCTCAAGCGTATGACGGTTATAAGATTCAAGATTTCGTTGAAGAAAAGATCGGTGGTTACATCCTTGGTTCTGCGTACTACCAACTTACCAAGCGTGAAACCGTAGAAGACTCGAAGAACATTGTTGTTTGGAACAAGCTCAACGGTGAATACTACAGTGGCGCTGAAGCTCGCTCCATGCTAGGATTCCCTTCTGTTGGTGCTATCAAGGTTGTCCCTGGTAACACGCCAAACTTCGAAGTGTTCATCCAAAGTCGTAGCGTTAACCGTAAGCTGGTTGGTGGTACTAAGCTGGTTGTTTTCAAAAGTATTTAACTCTAGGGTATTGACAAAGGAGAAAAGTCATGTATAATCGTGAGTTCGAAACTAACGCTGAAGCACATGCTCAACATATTGCTCGACTGATGAGCAATGCAGCGGATCGACTGAAGAAGGTTGCTGCTCTGAAGAAGCTGAAGAAGGCACAGAAGAAGTAACCGTAAATAATGGGCTCCCATGTACCAAGGGGGCGAGGGAGGTTTGCACCTTTCCTGCGGAGGGTTCGATTCCCTTGGGGTCCACCATTTATGTCCGAAATTTGTAATCAAACTTCTGACTCAAACTTGCTGTCAGGCTGGCAACGTACTGCCGTAAACACAGCATTCCAAGCATGAGTTGACTAACTGCTTGGCGTAAGCATACCTACGTGATGGCCGGCTAGACCAAGCGCAAAAAGGGTATGAGGGTCACATGGGAACTTAGCTCAGTGGTAGAGCGTCTCCCTTACAAGGAGAGGGTCGTAGGTTCGAACCCTACAGTTCCCACCATCAACACAATCAAAAGGTAAATCATGCGTACAGCACTTTTTAATTACAAAGCAACACTTCTGAAAGTAATCGACGGTGATACTTTTGATATCCTGATTGATCTTGGTTTCAGTATTCAGCACAAGATTCGTGTAAGAATCAACGGTATTGACACTCCAGAAGTTTCTACCGAAAAAGGTAGGCTTGTTCGTGATGAGCTTCGTGCACTATTGCCTGTCGGTACTTCTTTGTTTGTAACTACATTCAAAGACCCCAGTGACAAGTACGGTCGCTGGCTTGCAAGTGTAGAAGTTGAAGATGTTGCCATTTTTAAGTCAATGTACAATGTTTGTGGTACTTCAGATATTGCTACATATTTACTAAAGACAGGTAATGCTGTAGAGTACAATGGTGGCAAGGCAGCAAACTGTTAATTTGCCTATGCGCAGGTTCGAAGCCTGCCGGTGCAGCATTAATTATTACAAATGAATAAAAAGTCACAACAATTAGGAATGAATCACAGTACAGCAGCAGCAAAGTTGCTTAGAGATGTTCTTTGGAAATTAATAGTTCAAACTAACAACAACTATTGTTGTAAGTGCAAAACTGAAATGACAAGGCAATCTTTTTCAATTGAACATATCAAACCTTGGTTAGACAGTAATGATCCTGTTGGTTTGTTTTTTGATTTAGACAATATTTCTTTCAGTCATCTTTCGTGTAATCTATCTTCAGCAAGAAAAAACAAAAAAGGATGTGGAAACTCCGGTTCATATAACAGAGGTTGCAGATGTTCTGAGTGTAAGGCAGTAAATGCTCTATCAAAAAGAAAAAACTATACTCCAGAAAAACGTAGACTAAAATACGAAAAAGAAAAATTGAAAAAAAATACTCACTCCTAGTTTGCACGCAAGGGATGTAATGTACGGTGTTTCCCGTAGTGAAGCGTAGAGTCGCTAGTGCAGCCATAATAGACTACTCAGGAGATACTATGACCGAGTGTACGAAGGTGGCGGATTGCAAACCCGTTTGACGAAAGTCTCATCGTCGGTTAGAATCCGACTGGTGTCTCCTGAGTTGTTTATGCCCTTGTAGTTTAGATGGTCAGAACAGTGGACTTTCAATCCACAGAGTCGAGTTCGAATCTCGATAAGGGTACCATACACATCAGATCGTGCGGCGGTGTAGCGATCATCGACATTGATGCGGTTCAAGTCCGAATACTGCTCTGAATAAAAGCGTGCATGGTATAAAGGTTGTGCCCGTGGCTTCCAACCATGAGATAAGAGTTCGAATCTCTTTGCCCGCGCCAGTACAATGCGTGTGTAGCTGAGTGGTACAGCATCTGGTTGCCAACCAGAAGATCGTGGGTTCGATACCCACCGCCCGCACCAAATAAGCGTTGACTATGACATGCGTCAGTAGTACAATGCAACAATCATAGGATACTAACAGCAAACCTTACTATTTCACTGTTAATGAAAACCAAGTAAATGTATCCTGCTATGCCCCGGTGGATAAGGTAAATTGGCACTTAGGGCGCATTTCTTTTGGGGGTTCGAATCCCTTCCTGGGCACCAAAGAATAATACTGAGTATAGGCTAGCCGGCCAAGTCACTCCGTTTGGGGCGGAGATATCGCAGGTTCGAATCCTGCTACTCAGACCAAGTTTCGTAGGGTTATACTGTCCTGCGTTCTCAAACACAAGTATCTCTTGACGTATGAGACAGCAAACGCTACAATAGTCATACAAGAGAACAATCCCGTGTTCTCGTAATAGTCGAAAGGAAAAGTCTGCAATGAATAAAGTCTATGGTACTCTGGTATATGTTTCGGTTCAAGAGCCTGTTGCTGCTTACGAAAAAGATAAGCCTAAAGAGTGGAAAGCCAGTGTTGTACTGGCTGACGAAGAAAAGGTTGATGAACTGGAAGAGTTTGCCAAGAGTGTTGGTGCTAAGATCAGTCTGAAGAAAGTCAAGACTACTGAGTTCGAAGAACAGTTCCGTATTCCTGCTCCTGAAGGTGCTGGTCGAAACGTTTGGGTGTTTACTCTTCGTCGTAGTACAGAACTCGGCAAGAGTGGTAATCCTGTTCCTGACGAATACCGTCCTCGTGTGTACGAACAAAAGGGTAATACTCTTGTTGACGTTACGATGACTAAGCTCGTTGGTAACGGTTCGAAGGGTGCTATCAGTATTGACAACTTTGTCCGCAAGGATGGTACGTCGAGTCTTTACCTGAAGAATGTTCTCGTCAAGGAACTTGTTGAGTACAACCGTGAAGAAAAGCAAACTAACGGTAGCGAGTTTGATGACGATGTTACTCAAGCTGAACCAGCAAAGCCTGCCAAAACTGAAAAGCAGACTAAGGCAGTCAAGCCTCCGAAGGATGAAGTTCCTGACGACGATATTCCGTTCTAAGTAATACCCCTGCCGTGTGAAAGCCGTAAAGTCGGTGGTTAAGGTGCAAGCCCTTTTCGTTTTTCCAAGGGCAAGTTAGCCGAATCGGCATAGCGGCAACAGTCTTGAAAACTGAGGGCTACAGGAATGTGGTGTGTGAGTTCGAGTCTCACCTTGCCCGCCAAATAAGTTAGTTGATATTCTGAGAGAAATCGTATCGTACCTAAAGAAATGTAATGGGGATATCATGGATCAACTAACGCACAATACAAGGGTAAATGGCAGAGAGGCCGATTGCAGCGTCTTGCTAAGTCGTAGGTCTGTGTAACCCACAGTCCCGTAGGTTCGAATCCTACTTTACCCGCCATCAGCTTGTTAACCATGTGTTAACGTAGTTACAGTAACGCTTGGCGTTACCAGCACAATACGACCGTAACCGAGTGACGCTACGAACGTCATATCCGTAATCGGAGTTGTAAATGGGAGTTCGATTCTCTCCGGTCGTGCCAGTTATAGGATGCAGCCAGCAAACACTAATACTTCAAGCCATTATTTGAAAAAAAGTGCATCCTGCTATTCATAGAATCCACACAGCATACAATATTCTGCCATAATAAGTGCTGTACAAGAAATACAGCATGGATTCTGTTATATTGATATACAGTGCAAGCACTGTAGCAAAGTTTTGAATACCAACAGCAAACCAAACAAACATACTCTTGAAAAGTGTCTATAAACGGTATTCAGTTATTTAAGGCTCGTTAGCTCAGTTGGTAGAGCAGTGGATTGTCTATCCTCATGTCAGGAGTTCGAATCTCCTACGGGTCGCCAAACATTATCCCTCGGTAGCTCAGACGGAAGAGCGGCAGACTGAAAATCTGTGCGTCGTATGTTCGATTCATACCCTTGGGGCCAATCTAAAGGAGAATACATGAAAAGTAAGGAAGTGATTGATAAGCTCGTTCCCCTGTACCTTCAAGTTGAGAGTATCAACGAAGCTGCTAAGGAAATCCTAGCAGAAGCAAAGGAAGCAGGACTAGACCATAGTACAATCGCAAAAGTTGCAAAGGCTGTAGCCGCAGCTAAGGTGGAAGACCTGAAGGAAAAGACAGAAGCTTTGCAAAACCTTCTAAATCAAGTATAATGCGCATACCCCGGGGTTCAATGATGACCTCGGGGTTTTGTCGTATCTGCGCTCAGGAGAACTATGTCAAAACGAATCCTACTACTAGACGGTGATGTAATTGTTTACAGAAATGCCGCTGCTGTCGAAGAAAGAACCGTAAAGGTTACTCACAACAAGTCTCAGAGAACCAAAGAGTTCAAGAACAGAACTGAGTTCAAGGAGTTCCTGAAGGAAAAGAAGTTCGACTATAAACCAGAAGACTATACCATCGAAGACATTCAGAAAGCTAATGATATCTCTGTAGCTCTTGCGATCATCAACAAGCTAGTGAACAACCTTTACGATTTTACCTGGGCGGACGAATATGAAATCTGGTTGGGTAACAACAGTGATGTATTCAGGCACTCGCTTGCATTACCTGAACCATACAAGGGTAACCGTGCAGCAATGATTAAACCTTTGCACTTCGAACTTTGTAAGCAGCATCTTATCAAGAAACACGGTGCTAGGTTGTCTGTATCAGGACTAGAGACTGATGATATGCTGACTATCAGATGCTACGAAGAAAAGAGCAAGGGTAATTACCCTATCATGGGAACCATCGACAAGGATGCCAACCAGAGTCAAGGGATTGCTGTGCTTAACTTCATGGAAGAACCATACTCAATTGTGGACATTCCAGACGTAGGTAATGTTGAGCAGGTAACCAAGGGTACCTACAAGAAAGTCGTAGGTAATGGTCTGAAGTTCCTTGCCTATCAAGCTCTAGCTGGTGATCCAACTGATACGTACCAACCGTATAAACTCTCAAAAATTCCATACGGCTCTTCGAAGGCTCTCAAGGTACTCACCCCTTGCCAAACAGAAGAAGAAATCCTTAGAGTTATTGTAAGCGAATACAAGAAGATGTACCCTGGTGAGTTTGAGTATACAGACCATGCAGGTGTACTCAGAACTGCTACTTGGAAAGAAATGCTTGACATGTACTGGAAGTGCGCTTACATGAAACGCAGTCGTGACGATGAAAGTGATTTCTTTGAGTTCGCAAGACAGAGAGGGGTTACATTCGATGATTGACCTGTATAATACAACAGACACGAAGAAGGTACGCACCAAGTTGTTCGAAAAGCAAAATGGTAAGTGTGACTTGACAGGTTTGGATATCGAAGGTAGCAGTGCAGTCCTAGACCACGATCACGATACACAATACGTTCGCGGTGTACTGCACAGGCAAGCTAATGCTGCTCTAGGTAAGATTGAGAATCTCTACGTGAGGTATCTCAAATGGTGGTACCCGGGTAGTCTTCAGGATTTCCTTCGTTCTTGTGCTGAGTATCTTGACAAATACCAATCGGTAAAAGGTGAGTATTATCACCCTGGTTGGATCAAGAAAGCCAAGACGATGTTCAACAAACTATCTGAAACCGACAAGACCTCGGTTCTACGTGAGCTAGAGTTTACCGGTGTACTGAACAACAGTAAAGCAAGAAAGGAAGCCTTTCGAAAACTACTGTTGACTAGGAAGTATGGCTTTGATACAATTGCGTCTGTACTTAGTAAGTTTAAAAACAAAGGAGAAACATGAGTCTACAAGTAATCGGTATCATGATTGTCAAATGCAGCAATGAGCAGCTTTGGTACAATAACCTTGAAGGACACCCTCTGTATGAAATCGTTCATGAAACAGAACTCGCATATTGGGTGAAGAGAGAAGACAACAAAAACGCATGGGTTTACAAAACAGATTGCATTCCTATCGTTGACACTAAAGGAGAGTCGCATTGAAATACAGTGAAGAAATCCAAAAGCAAATCCTTGAGCTGAAGGAAGAAGGTCTTAGTGGTCGAGCTATTGCTTATCAACTTGGGCTAAGTAAATCTGGCGTAAACAAGTTTCTCGAAAAGCAAGTAGTCGGTAAGCCTAAGATTCTGTATCTTGACATTGAGACTGCCCCTAGTGTTGCTGCTGTGTTTGGTCGATTCAACCTGAATCTTACACCTTCGCACATCCTTCAGGAAGGTGGTTGGTTGCTTTCTGCTGCTTGGATGTGGGAAGGTGACAGTACGGTTTACAGTATCACCTTGAATCCTGTGCAGGCTGCATTTGCTAACGATACAGTAATCCTTGAGACACTGAAGATTGTCCTGAATGAATGTGATGTTGTGATTATGCACAATGGTGATCGTTTCGACTTGCCTACGATTAAGGCACGAATGATCGTCAAGGGTGTGCGTGGTCTGAAGGCAGTCAAGACAATTGATACCTTGAAGATTGCTCGTCGTCTGAAGTTCGAAAGTAATAAGCTTGATTCGCTCGGAAACGTTCTTGGTGTTGGGCGTAAGGTATCTCACGAAGGTATCGGTCTTTGGATCAAGTGCTGTGATGGTGATGCTGCTGCACTGAAGAAGATGGCAACGTATAACAAGCAAGACGTTCGACTACTACGAAATGTATATCTGAAGCTTCGTCAGTTTGACACCAGTGCATTCAACTTCGGTATGCTGTATAATGACGGTAAACACCACTGTCCTTCGTGTGGTTCTACTGCACTGAAAAAGACAGGTAGAACATTTGTTACCGCTGTCAATGAATTCGAAGAGCTTGAGTGCAAGAAGTGTGGTCAGGTTTCACGTAAGCGTACCGGTACTACCAGTAAAGACAAGCGCAAGCTGCAACTACAAAAAGTCTAACAATTAGTCCCTACCTGAGTGGTAGGGGCATTTTACTTTAAGGAGAATAAATGAGCGCACTACAATATCTCGCTGATGCAACTCGTATGTTGAATGAAGCTAAACCTTTTGTTACTGTTCGGTATGTTGACATTAGCAACCAGATTCGACTCGTTCAAGAAGAACTAGCAGAAACCGAGGAAGCATTTCAGAAGGATAACCATAAGGAACTTCTGGACGGTACCGTTGATGTTATCGTTACTGCTGTCGGTCTTCTGCAAATGCTTGAAAAGGCTGGTTTCAATACTGACCGTGCACTGCGTCGTGTTGCCGACAATAACCTGACGAAACTGCTGCCTGATGCTTGGACTGCAATCAAGACTGTATCTTTCTATAAGGAAGTGCAAGGTCTTGAAACTCGTGTAGTCAAGAGTCGTGACCAAGATCACTATGCTGTTCTGGATAAGAACGACAAGATTAAGAAGCCGATTGGTTATACCAGCGTTAACCTTTCGGATTGTGTTCCTATCGGTGATCCTTTTACGGAGTAATCTATGGCAGTACCTTATGACCCTTTCGATATTCCAGCAAGACCCAGCGAAAAAAAGATCGCAGATATCATTGAAAATGAACTACGGGTTGTCAATCAACAAGGTGGAGTAAAAGCAGACGGTGCAAAGGTTCGTCCTACACTCTTGTTCAAGAGTCTGCATAAGTCTTTGTCAGAAGTTCTCGCTGTGCTAGAGTTTGGTGCAAAAAAGTATGCACCCGATAACTGGAAGAAGGTAGAGCCGCATCGCTACGATGACGCACTCCTACGTCACGTAATGGCTTATCTTTCTGGTGAAAAGAATGATCCTGACAGCAATCTGGATCACCTTGCACACGCAGCTTGTTGCATTCTGTTTCTGCTTGAGTTGCGTAAAAACAACGAACAAGGTAAAGCAGATTCCACTTGACTTTCAGATAAACCTGTGATATCATCTACCCCCTCTCAGCAGGGGGTTCTTAGGAGTACGTATGCAAAAGAAAAAGAATCCCGTTCGACCAAACAATATTGTTGCCCTGTGTATCATTTCTGAAAGTGAACTAGCTAAAGTCCTTCCGAATTACGGTAAACACTACGAAGAAGAAATGCCTACGATGTTTAAGCAAATTCTTCATTCGCTAGGTATGGACACGACCCTTCCTATTGAACGCCAGGATGGACTGTGGCATAGGAATCGACTTAATGAAGTTGTACTTTGCTCTAGGTATGTTGGACATGAAAGACTTGACCTTGAATGGATTACATCTGGTTATGCCAGTACATCGGCCAAAGATAAGGCATCAGGTTGCAAGCTAATCGAAGACATGTATCGTGCAAAGAATCTTACTCAGGACAGACAAGATCAACTCGCTGCTAGAGATCATTACAAAGAACCAGACGAAACCGAAGGAATTACATGATCCAAAAGCACCTTATCCCCACTACCAATCTCAAGGAACCCATTGAGTTCGCAGACAAACAACTTGAAGTATTCTGGTTGCATGGGGAAATCAAAGTAGAGAAAGATATCCAAGACATTCTAGTGAATTGTACTGAAGCTGAAAAGCACGGCATCATTACTACCCTGAAACTATTCACGTTGTATGAAACTCATGCAGGCAGTGAGTATTGGGGTAGTCGCTTCCGACAAATCTTCAGGGCTCCTGAATTCGAAAGAATGGCAAGTGTATTCTCGATGTTTGAACTTGCTGTACATGCACCGTTCTACAAGAAGATTAACGAACTGCTGTATCTTGACAACGAAGAGTTCTATACGGATTACGTTAATGATCCTGCTCTGCTTGAGCGCATGGACTTCATTGACAAGGCAATCAACGACAACGATCCTCTTGTGTCTGTAGGTACTTTCTCTATGGTTGAAGGTGCCATCCTGTACAGTAACTTCGCTTACCTGAAGCACTTCCAATCTCAAGGTAAGAATAAAGCCACTAACATTGTTCGTGGTATCAACTTCAGTGTACGTGACGAAAACCTTCACAGTGAAGGTGGTGCTTGGAGCTTCAAGTATCTTGCCAAAGAACGTGGTTGCGACAAGCACGACATGGAATGGTACGAACGCAAGATGAAGCACACTGCCAGTATCATCTACGATCATGAGTGCAAGGTAATCGACAAGCTATTTGAAAAAGGCCCCATTGACGGTATCACTGCGCTTCAACTGAAGAACTTTGTACAGAGTCGCTTGAATGTGTGCTTGAACCAAATGGGCTTTACCAAGATGTACGATGTAAAGTACAATCCTATCGGTGAGTGGTTCTACAAGGGCATCAACAACTATCAGTTCAACGACTTCTTCAGCGGTCAGGGCCGGGAGTACAATAGAGGTTGGGATGAAGAAGAATTTGTATGGAAAAAGGAAAGCACCTAAACATGAGTGACAACATTTACGAAAAGCTAAGTAAAGAACGTAAGGAACTTCAGGAGAAAGACTTGGTTCCTAGCTGGTACACAACCGGTGGATATCAGATGTTCAAAGAGAAGTATGAGTACGCAACAAACGGTCGCAGTGTTCGTGGTCAATTCGAACGCATCGCAAAGACTGCTGCTACTCATCTTCCAGAGAATATTCGTGAACAAGCAATGAATAAGTTCTTTGAAATGCTTTGGAAGGGTTGGCTGTCACCTAGCACTCCTGTACTTGCCAACATGGGTACAAGTCGCGGTATGCCTGTATCGTGCAGCGGTACTGTTGCTGACGATTCCATTGATGGTTTCTATAGTAATCTCCATGAGGTTGCATGCCTGACAAAGCAAGGTTTCGGTACTGCCAGTGATTTCTCTAACATTCGTCCTCGTGGTAGTAAGATTGCTGTCGGTGGCAAAGCAAACGGTGTCGTTCCTGTAATCAAGGAACATGTGAATGCAATGCGTAATGTCGCTCAAGGTACCGCTCGTCGTGGTGCATGGGCAGTTTACCTTGACATTGAACACGGTGACTTCGATGAACTGTGCAATTTCATGACAGCAGAACCTGACGACTTGAATGTAGGATGGACTATCAAGCAATCTTTCATTGACAAACTAAACGCTGGTGATGCAGAAGCTACTCGCAAGTTCAAGCGAGCAATGAAGATCAAGATGGTTACCGGTAAGGGTTACTTCTTCTTTATTGACAAGGCAAACGAAAAGCGTCCTCTATGGTACAAAGAACGTGACCTGAAGATCAACAACAGTCAGCTATGCAGTGAAATCATGCTGTTCAACGATAAGTACCATACGTATTCGTGTGTGCTGTCCAGCCTGAATGCTGCCAAGTGGAACGAATGGAAAGAAACCGATGCTGCATTTTGGGCTATCGTTTTCCTTGATTGTGTTGCATCAGAGTTCATTGAGAAGGCCAAAGGTCTTCCTGGCATGGAAAAGGTTGTGCGCTTTACTGAGAAGGGTCGTGCACTCGGTCTTGGTATTTGCGGTTTGCACACGCTTTTCATGCAAGAGAATATTGCCTTTGAAGACTTTGCTGCTCACATGCTAAGTCAAGACGTAAGCTATCACATCAAGCAGCAGGCAGAAAAAGCTACAAAATTCTTGGCTGAGATTCTAGGTGAACCTGAATGGTGTAAGGGTCATGCACGCAGAAACACGCACCTGATTGCTATTGCACCAACAAAGTCTACTGCTCTTCTCATGGGTGGTGTTTCTGAAGGTATCAACCCTGATCCTGCAATGGTATTTACTCAGACTACTTCTGCTGGTGAAATCGACCGTGTAAACCCTGTGCTTCTAGACCTGATGAAGTCCAAGGGTGTATACAACAAGCAAAACGTACAGAGTATTGTCAACAAGTCTGGTAGCGTTCAGCATGTCGATTGGCTTACTCCTGAAGAAAAGCGAGTGTTCAAGACTGCTTTCGAAATCAACCAGAAGTCTGTCATCAGAATGGCTTCTGCTAGAAGTCGTTATGTAGATCAATGGATGAGCTTGAACCTGTTCTTTGATGCGAATGAAGACCCGGGTTGGATTGCAGAAGTCCACAAGGAAGCGTTCGAAGACCCCAACATTCTTGCACTGTATTACATTTACACTCAAGCTGGCGTACAGGCTAGTAAGGGTGAATGTGAAGCATGTCAGTAATCTAATCTGAAAACAAAAAGACCCCGGAGCTTTCGCTGCCGGGGCTTTTTTACGTCTGTACTTCAGGCTAGACCCGGAGTATAGTACGTTCTATTTTGTGAGTTCTTTCTTGCACGAAGTACCTGCATCTTCAGGTTATTCTCGTCATAGCTTACATGAACCCAACCTGAATCTTCGATATCATCGTTGTGGAATTCAAGAATCAGTTGTTTAAACTTCAGGTTCTTTGCAATCCATTCTGCTAGTTCTTTGTTACTGACACCGGGACATTCGATATCAGCAGCCATTCCTCTCGTGTGGTCACTGTCGTCTGAACCACCTGTTAGAGAATTGATAGTCAATGAACGGAAGCCAGATGAAACATTCACAACACCGAAGTGATCCCTGATGGGTTGTAGAACATTCACAGCTAGTTTCTGCATATTCTCAATCTCTTCAGCACTAGGAAGATTCGGGATACCATTACGCACCGCCAACTGACTCTTAATCATTTCGGTTAGCGTAAAGTTCTTGGATAGTTTCACTTACCTGTCTCCTTTTTGTTTACCATTCTCTCGGTGAATGCAGTTACTACGGCACCCATGTGAGGTGCAGCAAAGTAGAACGCAAGGATCAGCATTACAGCAGGACTCATCTTGTCTGCACTCTGTAGTTGCAGGGCCGACAAGGCATTGAGTTGACCTGCCGCTGAATCCCAAAACAAAGCAATAGAACTTGCAATCATTGCGACAACATACTGGAACAACCATACACCTGTGATAGCCAGAGAAATTACTCTACGCGCAAGGTTCTGACCTTGGGTAGCTTCCATCCAGGCCACAAGCATTGATCGTGCCTCAGATCGCTCCTTAGCTGCGTCACCAGCCTTTTCCTCGTCGGTGTACACCAGGGCATCAAGACCCTCTTTTACTGCACCGATAGTACCTTTGATTGCCTCATCGGTACCGAAAATCTTACCCCAAATACTCATGGTTGTTCCTTCTGTTTCTTCTGAATCAGTTCTTCCAGTTCAGTAACTTTGGTTCTCAGTTGGTCAATAACCGTGTATGCTTCACTCAGTTCTTCACGCACGGAATGCAACTGTTCTGAAAGAGCCTGATTCATCTTGATTAGAGTTTCAAGCTGCTTATTCTGAAGTTCACCGATAGCAGTCGCGTTAGTAACGTCTGCGCTTTTACGATGCAGTACAAAAGAGATAACGATAGCACCAAGCACTAGGATTGATGCCAAGTTTTCAGGAATGTGCTTCAACAAGCCCAGCACGTTTGCGACTACTGTCAAGTCCATATAAGCCTCTTAAAGTTCTTGGAATTCCTTTGGGAAGTGTCTACGTTTTACTTCACTGATATAGGAATTCATGCAGTGGTATTTGTCCCAAAAGAAAATCCAGTCGATCAACGGACGGAAGATAACACCGTACAAACGATCTTTCTTCTCTGCTCTGTATACTCGACTAGACAATGTTTCGTCTGCCATACCACCGAAAATAGCATTGATTAGCTGGTCAAAGGCAATGAGAATTTGCCACAACCAAGCACCTAGTTTCTTGAAGAAGTTCTTCATATTACACCTAGTGCAAGAGTAATCCAGTCTACGATTGCATACCACGCAAAGAGGAATACAGGGCCAGCGAGAGTGGCTAGTACATCAAGTGGTTCAGCCTTGCTTCCTCTTTTATCGTCAATGTACTCCTTGATGACAGCAACGACAGCAACAAATACAAATGTCCATACTGACCCAAACGGAACCATTAGTCCAGCCATAGCTAGACCGTACATGAAGTGTTTTACCTTGTCACCGTTAATGAAATCAATTACCGACTGCATTATCTCTCTCCGTAGCGAGCTTGATATATAGTGAATAAAGAATTGCGTACAGTTCAGCGTGTGTCATGTTTTGACCCGTAGCTAGTCCGGTTTCAGGATTAATCACAGCAAAAGTACCCAGCGGATCGAAACTTGCGGTTACACCTGTAGCTGGTTTCGAAACAATGAAGTCACCCTTCTGCATAACATCCTCTTCACCGAAACTTACTGTTGCAGCCAGGATGTTATTCAACGGGTTTGTAATGACTACACTGTTAGCACGACGCCAAGAGGTAGCAGAACCACTTGACTCTCTGTAGTTTAGACTCATAATGTCTCCTTAGACAATGAATTCAGCGGTTGCACTAATCGTGATTACTGTTGTAACCACCAGAAGACCCGAAGTAGTTCTGATTTGAACTTGAACATCTGATGAAGCAGATGTTACACCGGCAACGCTTCTGGTTGCTCCAACGGTTACACTTCTTGTTGTACCAAGGTTCAACCAAGTGTTCAGTGTACCCGTTGGTGTTGCGCCTGAAAGAACAGTAAACATTACTTCGTAAGAAGAGTTTGTTCCTGTCACAAGCCATTCACCGTTGTACACTTCATCCGATAGTTGTTCCCTGAAACCCCTTGCAACACCGTCTGAATTAAGCTCAAAAGTTGTTGTTGCACTTGCAGTACCAACGGTAACACCGTGGTAGTCTGCGATGGTTCTAGGTGTAAGGCTGACGCCAGTGTTACCTGTCGCCATCAGTAGCATTTGCATTCCCATTAACTTACTCCTGCACCAGACACGATTACTTCTGACGTACTGTTGTACCAAATAGTAGCAATACCACGAGCAGCTAGAGTACGTGTACCAGTAGTAGTAGTACCAGCAAGACGAAGGGTAAGACCAGCACCTTGTGTAATCGAAATTGCAGCAGCACTATCGTTGTAGATAGAATACGTAGAACCAGCAGCAGGACCAGTATTGAGAGTAACTGCCGAAGAAGTTGCAAGCATTTTACCTTGTTCAAAACCAGCGGTTACGCGAGGAATATTACGGTAACCTACTTCAATACCACCGTATTTCAAAACACCATCACTTGTCAGAGTCAGACGTTCTACACCGCTTGTAGTCCATACGTGTTGCGTTGCAACGTTAGCTGACCTGTCGATTCTGTATGCTGCACCACCGACAGTAAACTCATCGTTAACAGCATCAATCGCAAATGAACTCGATGTACTGAAGATACGCCAGTTTTTGTTATCAGTAGTTTGGTCTGTCTCAGTTAGAACAATCGCCGGTTCAGCAAATGAGATGTGGATAGGTCTAAGAGGAACACCGGTGCCGATACCAAGGAAACCAGAAGAACCAACAAGACGCATCTTCTCCGAACCACCGGTTTCAAACGCAATGTTTGTAACAGCACCCTTATTACCCTTGATGTATGAATCACCTACGCTGCTGTTGAACTGAACATATGGTTCACCACCCGTTACTGCCTGAAGCAGAAGACCGGCATTACCTGAGTTTGCTGTACTTGCAATTCGAACAACACACGACGTACTATCCTGTACATCAAGTTCGAAAGCAGGAGCGGTTGTACCAATACCAACTTGACCTAGAGAATTGATGACCATTCTTGTCAGCGGTACCTGATTAGTGCCAGCAGGTGCGGTTGAGAAAATGATTCTACCTGGAACGGTACCATTGGCAGGAGTACCGTCTACAGAACTTGTAATTGCAGAAGCTAGTCTTTCGCTTGTACCATCGTGACCGTAGAACTGATACTCACCAATTGCATCACCAGAAACGACAGTAGTAGGTGCACCTGATGAACCTCTGGCTTTCAGACTTACATGACAGTAAGGTTGAGTGTTCGTTGAAAACACACGGTAGTTCGATTGTGTACCAATAAATTCTGTTGTTGCACCAGGGGTGATTGTACCTACGCCGAATCGACCGTTAACATCAAATACACCTCTTGCGTTAGAAGCGGTGTAGAAAATCAAAGCATTAGGTGAAGAACCGATCTCAACGTTGTTTGATGTGTTAATCTTTACAATACCTACAGCGGTACCTGCTACAAGTCTAGCTTGGTACGAAACGTTGTTGTTCAATGTGATACCACTGGTTGATGAAATCGTCAGTGGTTCCCAATTGGTAGGATCACTTGCTGGATCGGTTGTACCTGCACCAGCGGTACGTCTACGGAACGTCTGGAATGTTGAAGGACTCCAAACAGTAGTACCAATGGAATACGTTGTATCGCTTACCCAAGCACTGACGTTCGAAGCTGCTACAGCAGAGTTAGCAGCAGCATTGGCAGTGTTAGCGGAAGCAGTCGCACTGGCTTCCTTTGAGTTAACGTTTGTCTCAACTGTATTTAGTTCACTGGCAAATACATTCAGAGCAGCAAGGTATGTGTCAGCACGAACTGAAAAGTTAGCAGGATCATTTCTGCTTGGTGGAACTGGTAGTGTTGTTACTGGCATGTCATTTCCTTATGTCAAACCTTCGATTTCCAATTCACACAGTGAGTGCGAAGGATACTCGATTGCCAATGAAAAGTCTCTGTAGAAACCGTATGTAGTTAGCGTAGAACCGTATGTTTCGTCTTCAGCACCGATCCACACACAAGGTGTAGCACGAAGGTCTGAAAGAACACGTTGGGTTTTCTTTACGTTATCCTTAGCTACGGTTACAGGAGCAGAGATACGTTTACTGAACGCTCGTTGAACGAATGTTGTATTACCGAACTCGTCGGTTTCTTTACGTGAAAAGTCGATGATACCTACTGATGTACCGTAGTCAGTTGTACCAATGTAGAACTGCGATCCGATTACAATTGCACCAACTTGCGCTACAGTATTGTCACGACTTTCAATTGTAATCTGTACGGTTGCAGAACCAAGCACAGGTGGAATATCAGTGAATACAATCTCTGATTTTTCTACGATTTCACTGAAGAAGTAATCGTACCAGTCTGTGATTAGTACATCATCCAGTGCACGAACACCACTGTCGTATGTGACACCGGGTGCTGTGATTTCTACACGAACAGATTTACCTTTTAGGTTGAATAGAGATACGCTGTCAAAAATCTCAATGATTGACAGTGTGTATGTAATTGTGTTTGTGATACCTGTGTTAGAACTAGCGGATACAGTAGAAACCTGCTGATCGAATGCAGCATATAGGTTATTGTAAGCTACTTTTCTCCAGAACGTAGTAGCGGTAACAGGATCGTTGTTTGTATTGTTTTGAATACACTCGTAAGTGTACGGGTCTGTAGTCAAGTCAACTTTGTCTCCGACAACGTAAGATGCCGAGCTTGACCATAGCGGGTTTAGCCTGCTCAGGTTTGTAGCCTGTACATTCGCAGGAAGAATTGTTCTCGGTTTAACTACTTTCATCTTAGCTTCCAGAATAAAAAGCAGCCCGTGTTACCGGGCCGCTTTTACACAACGTTTACAGAAATTGATTCACCGTCAGGTGTTACTCTTTCTAGGATTCGAACTGTCTTATTTCCAGACAAAGCAGCAGCCTTCGTGTTAGCTTCAACTAGCTCAAGTCTAGCGTTCAACTTACGAAGTTCTTCTGTTACTTCCGAAGAACCACCTTGCATTACAGCAGCAGAACCAGAAGTGTTCAATGAAGGGTTCAACAGTTGGTTAGTCACCTGAAGAGTTGTCGTCAGTGCATTCAGAGAAGACGTATTGCTTGAAGTTGCAGATAGAGCAGCTTCACGCATTTGTACTTCACGCTCCATTTCGCTACCACTGAAGTTTTCAAGTTCAGTTGCAAGCGATAGAACTTCCGAAAGGATTCTCTGACGTTCGCTCTCAGCTTGATCCAAAGTGGTTGCATTTCTACGTGCCTGTTCGATTCTAGCCATAGCAGCACTCTCGATACCGTCAATAGCATCAAGATCACCACCACGGGCTCTAATCATCAGACTTTCGTAAGAGTTGTTTGCACCACCACGTTCACCTTGTACGAACTCACGAAGAGACTTACCACGAGAAGTGTAATCTTCGACAAACTTAGCGTATGCTTCCTGAGCAGCCTTAGCATCCTCAAGAGCCCAAATCTGACGTTGCAGAGCCTTGCCTGTTTCATCAAGTGTAGCCAGTTCAAGTTCACGAAGTGCTTGGGTGTCACCTTGCAGTTCCAGAATTCTTCTCTGAAGATCGCTGTACTTTTCCAGTTCAGCAACTTGTTCTTCAGTAGACTTTGTGAATTCAGCACTTAGCATTATCAGCTTCGCAACAAGCTCACGGTTACCCATAGCTTCTGCTTGGTCGATAAGTTCTCTCAGTGCTTCTTTACTGCCGGGTAGTACGTAACCCAACTTAGCGAACTCTTGTGTCAGCTTCTCAGTTCTGATTTGCGCCTTCTCTTGCTCAGTGTAGTATTCGTTGAAATACTGACTCAGAGCCTGGGTCATTTCAGAAACACCACCGAACAAGTTAGCAAACGATTCAGCAGCATCGTAACCTGCTAGGCTGGTCTGGTTTACAGTCCAACCGAGGTCTTTGAACATTGCATTCGTTAGCTTCAGCGTTTCACTGATACGCAGCATTGTCTCTGTTGCAGACTCACCGATTCGACGGTACTCTTCGACAGCAAACAGATTGCTTACCATCGCATCAGACAGCTTAGAGAATTCTTCAGTAATCTTCTTCACTTGTTCATCTTCAGTTAGACCTTGGAGGTCTAGACGGAAGCTGTAAGTGAAGTTGTCGATTGCTTCAGTACCTACACCAAGTGCTTCTGCCATCCCGGCAACACTCTGTCGTACACTCTCGTAGCTCGATTCTAGGAATTGCGTGTTAGCATCGCTAAGTGCACCACGAACCTGTGTTGTTTTGCTTCTGCGGAAGATACCACCTTTCTCGTAAACCTGAGCAAAGTTGTTAGCTGAAAGGTCACCATTACTGAATGTACCTTCAATACCTTGCTGCTGGATTACACCGGCTTTTCTACCGAATAGCTTAGTGAACGCTGGCATTGCAGTCAAGAAATCAGCAGTGTTTCTACTGAAACCCATTCTTTCAAGACCACGACTTAGTTCCATCGCATTACGCAAACCAAGTGAGAACGGATTAGCTTTACCACCGAAAGAACTGTCCATGTCTGTTTTCAGACCTTGGGCAGCATCGCGGTTCCAACCTTCCTTAACGTCTCTGTATGACTGACGAGCAGCAGCCACAGCGGCAACAACAACGTTCGCATACGCACCAGCAGAAGACGCACCAAGTGTACCGTAGCCACCTTTACCGTCAGCAGCCATATCCATACCAGATACTTCACCTGTACTTGCACCAGCAGATGAACCTCTACCGAACATACCAGATAGACCACCGGACTGATATGCGCTATACAGACTTGAGACTTTATCCCAAGCATTGTTCATAGCACCACCGGTACCGAATGCCTGGTTAGCAGAACCACCACCACCAAACAACCAATCCATACCCATGTTAACGTAAGCGTTTACCTGAATAGTAATTTGCTTACGCAGTTCAGCCACAAGCATGTCTCTTAGCTTTTTCTTCCCTGCGCGACCACCGTTTAGTAGTGCTTCGGTAAGAGCATCAGCAATGCCCTTCTTGATATCTTCGAAGGCTTTGATGTATTCTTGTGCTGCATCAAGAGCGATTTCAGCGTTGATGTTCTTTACTTTCTCAGCGTAGATTCTGTATGCTTGTTCTTTCCTGCTTTCTCGATCAAGACTACTGTCCAGCTTGTCAATTTCAGCAAGTTCTTTTTCGAGTTCAAGTCTAGCTTTTTGAATACCAAGTTGTCTCTTCTGTTCTTCAGAACTCAAACCAAGAATTGATAGTCTGAACGCAAGTAGTTCGTTTTCCTCTGAGAGTTTACTTACACTTTCATCTTGACGTTTCTTTGTGTCAAGCCACTGTTTACCCTGGTCACGCCAATATTGAGCAATAGTCTCTCTCTGATCTATTGCTTCCTTATCGGCTTCCTTCTGAGCTTTCAGTCGCTTTTGTTCAGCAGCAGCAGCCTGATATGCTTCAACAACACGAGCTTGTTCCTTACCAGACTTAGCAAGGAATTCTTTATCGTTTCGCAGTTGAGCAAGTTTTACTTCAGCTTCAACAAGATCGTTTGTACCAGACACAAGAGCCTGCATTTCCAACTTAGCTTTCACAAGCATGTCAGCAGCAGTATCAAGCCAGTTAATCATCGGGTCTTGCTTACCTGAACCAGAAGTATTCTTGGCTCTTGCTGCAATCATGTCGTTGATTGTCTGTTGAATCTTAACATCATCCCAACCAAGTGCTTTGCCCATTTCTCTGTACTTGAGAATCTTTCTGGCAAGTTCTTGGTTTTCGTCTAGTCTGTTGTTTAGTTCACCTTCAAAGTAAGAAGCAGCTTCACCAGCCCTCTGTGAAGCACGTTGACGGGCTTCTTCTTCCTGTCGAATCTTTGTAATGCCGTCCAGTTCTTTCTGATTACTAGCGATTCTTTGTTCGTAGAACTTGTAGTTTCGATCATTCTTTGCAGAATTACCCCACTTCATTTCTAGTTCGAACAGACGCATTCTGTCTTCAACGAGTTCTTTGCTCAGTTCAACTTCACGAGGTGTAGCGTAAATCAAACCTTTTAGCGATTGCCACAGTGAAGACGCACCTTCTTTCATGTCCAGTAGAACCTTACCAAGACCAGTCAAATCTTCTCGGATTCGTTTAGCAGACTCACCGTTAACTCTTGCCATTTCTTGCATGGCAACCTTGACGGCTTCTGTCGTCTTGCCTTGTTCCTTCATCGCAAGAACCTGATTCAGAACTTCGATTCTTACGTTACCGGTTTCTCTTGCAAGTTTAGCCAGAGCATCAACAGGGTCTTTCTTCAGTTCAGCGAACTTCTTTACCGTGTCAGCAATCGCTACACCAGCAACAAGTTCAAGTTCCTTAGCAGAGGTGGCTACAGCTTCGATTTCACTTGAAACGAAACCACCAACCTTTGCCATTTCAGTAATGACTTCAACTGCTTTACTTGTACTTACTCCAACCGCTTCAAGGTTAGCAGCATACGTTAGAGCAGCCTCTTTGTTAGCTGCTAGTGCACCACCGGTCAAGTACAGAGACTTAACCATTGCGTCTTGTTCACGTTGAACCTTGAAGAATGCAACCGTTAGTGCAAGGAATGACACACCAGCAAGTGCTACACCAGTACCAAGTGCACCGATTGCCAATCTTAGAGCGATTGACTTAGCATTAAACTTGCCAAATGTTGCATCTGCTTTATCTAGTGTTTCAAGAAGGTCTTTTACCTTTAGGTTTGAACCAGCGATGTTAAGGCCCATCTGAACCAAACCGGTACCCATAGCACTTACAGCTTGACCCATGAAGCTACCGATAGCACCTGCCATCATCTTGAACGAATCAACGATGGTCATAATCGACTGTTTCATCACTCCTGCCATAGCAGCAGCTTCTACACCCGAACGTGCAATAGCGTCACGAATTTGGTCACCCTGCTGGATCATTACGATGAACGGGTTCTGACCTGACGCAAGAGAAATACCAACGTCACCTAGCTGTACAGACATTGCACGCGCAAGGTTACCTACGTTGCGTTCATTCTCCTTAGCCGCCATAGCTCTAATGTCAGCCGTAAGTCTCTTTACCTTTGCGTCGGTTTCATCAGCAGATAGACCCATGCGCTTTACAGCAGCAGTCATTCTTGCGATTTCAGCGGTATGATCTTCTCTAAGACCAGCGTTAGTTTTGTCAAGAGCGGTAGCAAGTCTAGCTTCAAGCGCGGTAACATACTCTACGGCATTGCCGTACTCACGAGCAGCTTTCTTACTGTCTTCCAGAGCCTTACGTCTGTCCAGATACGACTTGATTACTTCAGGAGGAACACCGCGTACTTCCATGCCAGCAGCTACACTTGATGTACCTACACCGTAGCCTTGTTCCATGTACTTATTCTGCGCGTTTACTCGCTGTAGTTCTTTTTCTGACTTACGAACCTGAGCTTCTACACCAGCAGCAATCTGAGCTTGTTGGCGAGCTTGCTTTTCGTTTTCCTTAGAGATTTCACGTTCGATATTCAGTAGCTTGGCAGTCTCAATGTACTCTTCACGACGAAGACCAATTGCTGTACGGATAGCGTCTGTGGAAGCACCCTCAACAATCATCTTGTCGGACATACCTGTAAGTTCTCTTGAGAGTTCACGAACCTCGTTTACTGTCAGCTTGATACCCTTGGTAGCCAGTTCATTCTGAAGTCTAACCTCAGAAAGTTCTTTCTTTAGCTTACCAAGACCAGCAGCAGATTGGTCGAACGGGTTTACACCCAGCAGACGATTCATCAGTTCGAACTGGTTACTCATCAGAGTCAATTGCTCTGTAGTAGCACCAGAAACCTTCATCATTGCAAGAGAAGATGCTTGTGCGCGTGTAAGCGTATCTGCAAGATGGACAAGACCATCACTAGCTTCAACCGCTTGGTTGCGCATAATCTTCAGAGTATTGCTTTGCTTCTCAATCTTCTTAGTAAGACCGTCAACACTCTCACCAGCTTTTTTAGGCGCACTTGTGTCTTCCGGCTTTGAGCCAGGAAGATCGGGTACGTTTGCCAGCGGTTTCTTTAGACCATCAACAGCAACACCAAGTTCTTTGACGAGAGTGATCGCGTCTTTAAGTTGACTTGTGTTAACTGCAAAATTCAGCGTTGCCAAATCCATGTTTCACTCCTATCCTTTAAGGACTTACCTGATAGGTTACCATCAGGGAAACCCTCGTTGGAGGGTAACTGCTATTTCTTCTTAGCAGATTTTTGTACTTGCTTAGATTGCTTTGCGTAGAATTCCAAAGCTACACCGTCAAGTTTACGAATGCACTGTACTTCCCAATCTTGTACGATGATACTCTTCAGTCGGAAGTAAGCGTCAATCTCAGCGAACCCGATTGGGTTTACACCGAAACCATTTGATGTTCTGGATTGATGCAAGTCTAGGAACCAGTACCATACGTCACGAAGAGGCTCAGGTAATTCTACAAGATTCTGTAGCTCAACAGGAGTCTTACCTGTCTGCCTCTTGACTGATTCTAGTTTGTCACGTACAGTAGAACCACTCTCGTCGGTCTGAGCAAGTTCAAACTCCTGAGTTGCATACTTCAGGAGTTGTTCAATCTCAAGCGGGTCGAAAGTTGAGCAGTTGTTCGCTTTCTTCGATTACCTGACGACGAATCCATTCGTGTTGCTTCAGGATCGAACGAGCAGATTCCTTGTCGAAAGGAACTTCTTTACCTGCATTCGTAATGCCACGCCAATCAATGATACGAACAATCGCATTCTCAACGGCAGCATCGTCAAGCTCATCGAAGTCAACAGGTTCGTTCTCAGGGTCTTTACCACGACGACGCAGTTGCTGCACGCGGGTTTGATATTCCTGAATTCGACGGCGTACATGAGCCTTGACAACAGGGCTCTCTTGACCACGTACCTTGACAAAGGCACCGGTCTTCTCACCCGTAGGAAGGGTAAGTTCAAATTCGTAACCCGATTCTGCACTTTTGCTAAAGTCGGTCTTTTGTAGATCAAGCATAGGATTCTCCTTTTGTAGTTGAACGCTTTCGGGTTTCCCCTTTAGAACCGGCATTATAGCATACGATATACGTCAAAGTCAAGTAGAAACACAAAAAGAAAACCCCGAGGATAACCCCGGGGTATTTCTATAGATTAAGCAGCAGAGTCCTGAATGCTAATCGTAGTTCTTTCTGTAGACAGACCAGTACCACCAGCACCGTTCAGCAGAGCCATGAAGCTGTGCTGTGCGCTGATACCGTTTTCACCGTCATCACGAGTATTCGTGTTAACCTTGATTCGTGGCAGCGTAATCGAAACGAAGTCAGCATCCTTAGCCGAGCTTGCACTCAGTGTAACGATCAGCGATGCTTCGGTTTCATCCTTGAACAGATCGCGGAACGCACCCGTTTCGAAGTAGGCACTGAAGTCACCTTCAACTGCAACACGACCTTCGAACATTTCAACAACCGAGTTAGAACCAACAACCGTGGCGTTTTGCATGTTACGGTTAACGTTCAGGCTCAGGTTCGTCAGCAGAGCAACAGGTGAACCATTTACAACCAGAACACCGTTAACAGCAGCGAAGATACCTGTCGTTGACTGAGCAGCAGGAGTCGTGAAATACTGAGTCACACCTGTCTGCGTCATGTCCTTGCCCATGAAACCGAAGTCACATGTTACCAGACCCGTAGCAGGCAGCGAAAGACCCATCGTGTTAACCTTCATACCGGTGAACACTTCAGACTGAGCAATGTCGCTATACCATTCTTCAACAGTAAACGAACGATCAGTATGACCACTCGTAGGAGCGAAAGTCTTCTTACCGAATACAGTAACCGTAACTGAAGCAATGTTGCTTTCAGCAGTTACCGTAGTACCATTCAGAACCAGAACAGTCAGAACGGTAGCAGTCATGCTTACAACCACAAGGTTCTTATTCAGGTTGTTAGCGTTTACGGCACCAGCAGTAATGCGAACAACGTCACCAATCTTGAAACCATCGGTCAGCCACGAACCAGCAGAACGAGTCAGGGTATACGTAGGGCCAGAACCAGCAGTCGTCAGAGTAAGACCGGTAGCAGATACACCAGCAGTGAAGTCACGGGCAACAACAGCACCCATGAAGTCAGCGTAGGTACCTGGGCTAAGTTCACCACTCAGCGAACCAGCAACAGTACGAACACCGTGACGCATGTCAGCGATTTGGTAGTCGGTACGAATTTCACCAGACTGATACGTTTCTTTTTCAAGGTTGAAGTTAGCAGTTACACGACGCAGAAGTTTGCCACCAGTAGCACCCGCCAGCGTACCCCATGTCGTTTCTTGCTTGTATGCGATTTGTTTTGCGATACCAATTGCAATAGGCATGTTTATTCCTTTTATCTAGATTTACTTTGCAAAGTAGTCAAGTACGATTAGTTGAATACTTCAACGGTAACCGGTACCATTACGGGGACTACAATCCGATTGTCATACAGCATAGAGCCGTTTACATCAGGTGTGTCCAATACGTGAATTCGAAGGTTATCAACCGGCAGCATCAACCCTCTTGGAAACAAGTCTCGAATCTGCTCTGCTAGAGTAGTTGCGCTACCTGTACCAATGTTGTAGGGAGTAACGACGAATGTTTGAAACGTCAATTGCTCTCTTCTGTACTTAGACCCAAACACAGGGTCGATTGTTCTTTGTCTATTAATCTGGCAGTAAATGTACGTAGCAGCTTCAGGTGGTGTGAACGCAACCCCTTCGTATGCGATTGGCGTTGAAGGAAAAGCCGCTGCTAGTCTTTTTTCAAGTTCGACTTTCGTCTTCAACACTGACATTATCTACCTCCGATTGGACTTACGTTTACTTTGTAGACTTGTAGAAACTCTGTTATGGTAGGTTTCATAATACCCTGACCACCGGTTTGAGCAGAATAGTTTTCTTCCAGACCGATACCTTTACTCTCGTAAGGCCACGGTGCTTTACTGATATAGTAAGCATCGTTTCTCAGTACGATTCTGTCACCCAACCTGAAGTTCATCATACTGTTGTCGTTAACAACTGTTGATACAGAGAAGCCAGGAAAGACCTTTCTCTGTGAATCAGGGATGCTTGTTGCACTACCTACACCAGTGTATTTCTGAGTAACAAACTTCCATGAAGCACGAGCAAAACCTTCTTCAAGTGGCATACCAAGGAAGAAGTCTTGTCTAGCCGCATACATGTCAGCATTCTCGTCTGCATCACCAATAGGTGTATTCTTTACTGCAATTTCTTTCAGAGTCTGCATCGTATCCATGACCATGTTAGTCATTTCAGCTTCAGCTTCAGCAGCAAGAATTCTCAGTTGTTCATGCAGTTTGTCTACACCGGTTACTTGAATCACGATTTCACTCCAAGCAGGCAATACAGAATTACCTGACCGTTTGCCCCGTGTTCAGAAACCTTATTGATTGTGTATGTGTTACCGTTCTCTACGATCTTGTCGTTTACCTTTGGTTTAGCACCGGTAAAGGAAACATTTGCAACATAGAACTCAGCCAGTTCCTTACCGATCATGTTCGGATAGTTGTATTGCGTGGCTTGAATATGTTTCTTGTAGGCAAGCACGCTTGTATCAGTAAACGACTGTACAACCGTAGAAGTGTTCACATCATACGTTCCCGTAGTGGAACTCTTGAACGTCACAGTCGCGCCATACTGTCTCAGCAGTTGGGAAGTAGCGACTACGAACAAGTTCATTCTGGAACCTCAAAGTAATTGTCAGGGTGAGATTTAGGTTCAAGCGGATTCAGGACAGCGTTGTTGTCTTCATTGAGAACGTTATCCAGCATATCCTGTTTAGAGATACCACCAGCAAAAGCAGAAGCAAGTTGCAGAGCAGGATTGAACTCAGGATTCTTGATGAACATTTGAAGAGCAAGACGATACTGTTCAGCAGCCTTTGCACCTTTGAAGCTAAAGATATCAACAGTCTGATCCCCTCGCATTGACAATTTCATCAAGATTGTCTTTGCTGCATCCAGCATAGCACGAGGGATACTGTTGTTGTTTTTGTCGATAAAGTAAGAGTATTCAACGTCCGAGAGAATAGGCATAGCAACATCAGTGTCGGCCAATTCGTATCGTACAGCCATGATTTGTTCAGGGGTTGCCATTCTATTCTCCTTGAGTTATGATTCTTTTCCTAAAAGCTACACGTAACCTTTAGAAAAAGACCCTCCGAAGAGGGTCTATTCAGATTAGTTGCTGCTGAAACCGCGACAAACAACCTGTGGGCGACGTACCAGATGCAGAGCATTATGCTCAGTCTGAAGTTCGATCTTTTCGTCCTTGCTGTCCTTGTACGAGAACGCATAGGCTTCTTCACCCAGCGTGTTAACGTGCGAGAACTTGTTAGCAGGCGAGAAGTACGAAATGAACGTGTCCGAAGTACCGGTAGGCAGGAAGTATGCGTCACCAGCAGGGATCAGACGAGTACCGTTGTACGAACCGCGATATTCGATGTATTCGATACCGCTGTGCAGGAAACGACGGTAAACACCAGAACCAAGGCGATTACGCAGAGGTTCTTGCGTGCTGGCGTAATACTTGTAAGCTTCCTTAACGCCGGCTTGAGCGATCAGCTTGCCGAAGAATTCAGGAGAGCAAAGAGCAACTACACCACTTACGCTTTCACCACTCAGAATGTTGTCCTGAATGTGAGCGATGATTTCTTCACCCTTGGCTTGTACGTCAGTAGTAGTCGTACCCAGCACAAAGTCAACCGACTTACGAGTGATACCGAAATCAGCGTAGTAGTCACCAGTTACCGTACCGTTAGGAGCGTATACAGCACCGTTGGTCAGGGCGAAAGCACGAGCGGCTTCCAGAGTCGCAGCGTGGTTCATACGAATACGTTCCAGCTTACGAGCAATTACAGCAGCTTCCGTTTCGGCAGCGTCAGCACTACCGTAGGCACGCTTACCCTGGATATCCTGTGGCGAAACATAGTCGTCCAGAGGGAAGTGAGGGATAGCGAAGCTACGCAGCTTACGGTTGTCGTCCTTGTTAACCAAAGCACGAGCGCCGCGAGGCTGGTCGGTAATCAGGGCAAGGGTACGGTTGCTTTCTTCAAGAGTAACGGCGTGTTGCGTTACGCTTTCCTTACGGAATACACCAAGTTCGTTGATAAGACCCCACTTGTTAGGAACCAGAAGCAGTTCCTCAGTGTAGTCGGTCATTTCAAACGGCTTGTCGAACGAGCGAATTTGAGCCATGTTAAATCCTTATGTTGTTGTTAAAGCCGTTAGAAATTAAACAGCGTCGTTTACTTGGATGCCCTTAGCTTCAAGAGCGGCATACAGCGCGTTCTGTTCAGTCAGAAGGTCGAACGAAGCGTCCAGAACCAGAGCCGACTTAGAAACGATGGCAGGGCCACGAGCCATTACAAGCACGCGAGTGTCAGTAGTAGCAGCAACGCTCTTGTCTTCAAGAACGATAGCAGCAGGGTTTTGCGAACCATCAGCAGCGTTTTGGACGCAAATACGGTACTTACCAGTAGCGGTAACTACACCAAGAACGGTACCTACAGCGTAGGTCTTTGCGGTAGCTTCGTTAGCGATAACCGACAGACGGCAGTACGCAAGCGAAGGTTCGTATTCGTGCTTTACAAGGTTGCTGTAACGCAGGGTATCAGTTGCGATCAGAGGCATGATTTATCCTTCTTCAAATTAGGCAGTTTGCTTTTTCAGGTTAGCCATCATTGCTTTGGCAACAGGACTAAGCTTTTCTTCTTTCTTCGATGCGTCTACGTCAGTAGTGGCACCCTTTTCTTCGAACAGTGCAGACTTTTCTACAGCAGCAGTCATTGAGGCAAGAGCCTTGACTACAGCTTCGAAATCTTCTTCACTTTCTACCAGACTTACAGCCTTGAACAGAACTTCAGCCTTGGTTTCGTCTTTAACGGCATCTACCAGCTTTGCCTTGCGGGCTTTAGCGATAGCTTCCTTACGTTCCTTTTCGAAAGCAGCAACGGTTTCAAGAGCCTTCTCTAGAGCCACCTTCTGCTCATCAAAAGACTTCTGAAGGGCTTCCATTGCCGACTTTTCGATCATTTCGCTTTGAGTCGTCATAGTTTTTTTCTCCAATTGTTGAGTTGCAGAGGCAGATACCTCTTCCTTCTTTACCTCGCTAGCGATTGAGGTATCATCGGCCTTTGCTTTCGCAACCGGCTTAGATTCTTTCTTGTCGGCCTGCTTGAATGCTTTCTCAAGAGTTTCTTGGTCTTGCAACAGCGAAAGGTATTGACTTTCGTCCAGTTCAGCAAGTACACTCTTGAAGTCTTCAGCAGCGTGCATCGACTTCATGACTTCGAACGAAGCTACACGAGATTCAATGTAGTCTTCGTAACTATCCATGTCGTTTTCACTATCAGATTCAGGAGGCTCGTAACCCATTACGCGGGCAAGCACTTCTGCTTCTTCGTAATACATGTTGAAGAAACGACGAAGAAACTCAGGTACCGAAAGGGTAACTCTGATTGATTGCATCTTCTGAATCGCTTCCTCGCTGAAGTTAACTGCCTTCATTACAAGGGCATAATTAGCACCATTTGCTGCACCACCGACAGCAGGGCCAACCATCGCAATGTGACTGTCTTCCTTACTGAAGTCAATGTTCTTTAGCGTTCTTTTCTTTTTGACAGTATTAGGTTGCATCGGCTAACCTCCATCCTTTACTTGTTTTTCTTGGTTTCTTCGCAAACAATTTTTTTACGTGATCTGAAGTCAAGTTAAACTGTTCACACAATTCGGCTCTTGTACAGTAAACCGAAAAGTTGTCAGACACCCTTATAAACTTGTGTTTTGTTTTGTCAGAGAAAGGGTTAAGTAAGCCTTTGTTTTTTCCTAACTTAACTTTAACTAATTTCTCAATATGAGATTGTGAAAGCTTTTTTCCGGTATTGATCCTTGATAACTTCGATCTAGTTTCCTCTGAAACTACTCTTTTCCTTAGAGCTTCTACAATTTTTGACTTAGATTCAATGGAGTGTTTTCCACCCGAAAAACCTTCACCACCCGTTGTCATGTTTGTCAACTTTGCTTTGTCTCTGAAGAAAGAGATACAAAAACATTCTAGATCAAACGCATCTTCTTCAGATAGACCAGTGTCAACAAATTCGATTCTAAAGCCGTGTTTTTCAACAGTATTTTTCCAGTGCTTATTTCGTTTTGTCGATACGTAAGCTCTTCGACCTTTACCTTTACCGATATAAAACAAAATATTATCAGAAAGTCTGTAATGAAAATAAACGTAAAAATTACTCATCTTCAACGTCTTCAGCAATCGCAACTGCTCCAATCGAGATTCCAGAAATGTCACCAGACTTAATCATCTGCCACAGAGAATCATCGTGAACCTGTAGGGTCATCAACCATGTCCCTTTCTTTACAGGAATTTCACCTAGTACAAAGTCCGTAGGAGCAAGGTAAGACTCAATTACTTCAAACGAATCCGTCATTACTCTATGGAACAGATTCGCTCGCATAGCAGACTTGTTGAAAGACTCCATAGCCTTGCGAACTTCTTCAGCAGAAGTAAAGTCACCATGAAGGTCTGTTGTGTCTGGAAGCATGGCTACATAGGTAACCTGCATCAGTTCTTCGTTTGTGGCTTTCTCGATTTTCCATTCGAAACCCTTGACTACATGTTCAGTCTCAAGTTCCGACTTCTTGATTTCTTTTGTATAACTCTTGAGGATATTCTCTTCCCTAAGAATTGATCTGCACCACGCTAGACCGCACTTGCCACCATAGGACAGAAAATCAATGATACTTTCAGAAGGGCCACCATCGGTTTCCCTTTGCAGAGGGTCAAAGAAGTCTGCTTCCTTTACCAGAAAGCGGTACATGTCCTTGACCTCGTTGAGTGTCATCTTTGATTTTACTACCTTGTCCTTGACTTTTCCTCGATTGAAACTCTTCTGAAGAGCCAACCCACGGACAGATGTTGCAATTACTGCATCAGTTGGAGCAAATTTAGCATCGTTTTCTACTTGCATAAACTTCCTCATAGCTTTACAGGAGAACAATTATAGCACAAAATTGCCTAATTGTCAAGTGAAATTACTTACGCACTCAGGGCAGCAGCCAAAGCAGCAGCCTTTCTGGCTTTCTCGATTTCGGGTTCCAAAGCGTCAACATTAGTGTTAACCCCAGCAATAGCGGTTGACAGTGTAGTTGACAAATTCTGTACAGTCTGTTCCATAGCCACAGAAGGTGCCTGAGTAAGCAGTGCCTTTACAGCAGCAGCAATCTCAGCAGCAGTAGGGCCAGAAGCACCACCAGCAGTTGAAACCGTCTGAGCTTGAACCGGAACAGTATATTGAACCGAAACGTTGAAGTTACCTAGCGTACTCACGAGAGGTACACCACCACCGTCTACGAACAGATTACCGTTAACAATCAGTGTGTGGTTTCCTTCGTATGGTCTAATTCTCCAACCGTTCATCAGAAAGAAGTACGAAGATACGAACAGTCCACTACCAATTGGGTCACCACCTACAACTCTGAAAACCGGAAGGTATTGAGGGTTTGTTACCACCCAATCCTTCCATCGACTGTAGATATCGAGAGCCGAAACTGAGGTTACGCCTGTATCTACGATGATTCTTTTATTGACCGGATCAAATGTTACAGACATATTAACCTTTCGTCAGAAAAGGCTCCCCGAAGAGAGCCTTCATTTTACGGCTGGTAGTTACGTTCCAGAGCAGCAGACAGGGATGCTGTACCCGAAAGAGTAGCAGCAGTAATCGTACCTGTTGCAGAAACGAACTGACCTGTTGAAAGACCAATTGCGATTGCAGTAAACGGAACGGTAGTACCACCTGAGCCTGCACCACGCTGAACGTTGTTATCAAAGTCATACGTAAATGACAGAGTGTTGTTACCACCTACGCTACCGGAGATAGGTGTACCACTAGCGTTATTGATAGTGATTGCGCCAGCAGTACCATAGTCGTTACCAGCGTTAGCACCAGCATCGTCGTTCGTGAAGAACACACGATAGATAGCGTCTGTATCAGCAACTAGGTTTTCACCGAAGTTAAGCGTAATAGCAGCAGTACGTGCGTTGTCACGAATTACACCAAGGTTATCCGTGAAGTGAACACGGTTGGTATCACCAGCTTGGTAGTTGTCAATGAAGACACCACCTGTGCTGTCAAGTCGAGTGTAAAGGTCTGAACCGATGAAGTAGACAAGTTCATTTGTCAGCTTACCAATTCGTGTACCTGCACCAGCATCAATGTCAACACCACGACGAAGAGCCCATTGAACATACATGTAGATTTGTTCAAGAGTAGCGTTGTTACCGTTGATGATTACTCGGAAGTTGCGCGAGACACCGTTGATCGTGCGAGCTTGGTCAGCCGCAAACCAAGTGATTGACATACCACTGTAAGGAGCAACGTCAGGAGTATTGTCAGAGTTAGCGTCAATACCGGTATCAGCAACAGTAATCTTAGAATCGTCGGCATCTGTCAGAGGGAAACGGTATACCTGATACGTCAGTGTACTTACACCGATATCAGACAGTTGTGAAGTAGCGTAAGTGTTACCTTGCTCACGGATGAACAACTTCAGGTAGCTTCTACGGTCATAACCGTCAGCAACGTTACCGTCACCGTTAGGATCAGAGTAAATCTGAACCGCTTGGTTCACAGCACCTGTTAGTGTGAAATTCTGAGCAGAATCACCATCGAACTGAGTAAAGTAAACCTGACCACCAGTTTGAATGGTACCCAGCGTTACAACACCAGCCCACTGTTCAACAACTGCACCAGAAGTGTTCTTTCTAGACCAGCCACCTGTACGAATCAGGTTAGGCGTGTAGGCGGAACCACTGCCTGTCTTATCGAAATCCCAACCGTCCAGCAATTCGAACTGTTCGTCCGTAATAGGTGTCATTGGGAACTTGTATTTGACAGCGGTAGCGTCACCACGCCAAATGTCTTTGAGTTTAGAGTACACTGCCTTTAGCGTAATACCATCAGCAGAGAGAGTACCGACAGGAGTCAGACGTACTCTCTTGTTAGTAAGGTCAACGTGCATCGCAACCGTACCAGTATATGTAAGCTCATAGCCGATATCATCGGGATCAGTAATCAGAGCCATTCAATTCTCCATTAAGGTTGATAGTTTCTATCCAATTGTTGTTGGAAAGGAATTGTCACATCCGAAGATGAGTAGACAATAGGGAAGTTAATCGCCTGATAATCCAAATGAATTACTTGAATGTAACCAGACTGACCGGAAACAGATTGTGTGAATGAGAACGATGTGCTTGACGATTCTGTACCAGCAACCTCTACGGCTGTAGCGGGGTCGGTACCCACATAGGCTCTTACCTCTGAATCGGCAACAAGACCTGTGATATTCACCGTAGCATTCGACAGAGGGTATTGCTCGTTCTGTGCTGTTGCGGTTGTGACAGTTGGAATTGAAATGTTAGTCAAAAGGTTACCAGCGTTTGCTGTCGTGCATCTCGCACGAACCTTCAGTTTTACACCCTGTACGGGATCAATTGCACCTTGTGCGTTCAAGTTTGTTGCATTAAGAGTCAACCATGTGCCGTTGTAACCAGTACCTTTGTCGCACTGAAACTCGTAAGCGAGGTTACCAGTGTTTGTTCCAGTTAGAGTTGGAGCAAGGTTAGCAAGAGCAGTGTGACCCTTGGCAAAGTAAGGCATTTCCCACGTAACTTCTTGTCCGACTACCGTTAGTGCAACCTGACCAACAGAGTTGAAGTCTGGTGTACCAGAAGTAACGTAACATTGGGAAGCAGAACTTGCGGTTGGTTCATTGCACAGAATTACAATCTTACCTACAGTAGCTGAAGTAAATGCGTCGTACCAATGTGTACCGTAAACGGCAGTTTGACCAGTTGTTGCGCTCGTCATTCGAACACCTTTTGCGATGGTGTTCAACGAGGCAATTACGGTAGTATCCGCATAGTCACCAGCTACTGTTTCAATTGTAATATTGTTGTCAGTGTTTAGGAATGACCATAGACCCGTTCTGGTATTAGCAGTGTAAACTCTCTGAATCAGACCATTATCGTTGTTACCGGCACCGTTTACAATTACACCTGATGCGTTAGCAGAACCAAGACTAAGGGAAGCACTTGTTGTGCCGATGTTTTTTACATTCCAATCATAACTGTTGGTGAAACTAATGATCCCGTTATAAGGATGCACGTTTGTTTGCCCACCGAAGTCAATACCGTTCAAGACAACACCTCTTGAACCCGTTACAACATCGAGAGCATAGTGAGCGTTCGTTGTACCTGTTGTACCAGAAAATACATCAGCGTAATGAAGATTTGTGTAGACAACACCGGAGACTCCGGTGTGAAGGGCTCTACCACCAATCAAAGTGTCACCGGTAAAAGTACAATCAATGTTTTGAGTAGAAGTTACAGTACCAGTTGTTGCGTTACCTCTATTCAACATGGCAACAGTTTTGTTATTACTGAACGCAATACCCTTGTTAAAGTTGATCTGATTCACATACGAACCCGATGTAGCAATGCTGAACCTAGCGAAGACACTGTTAGAAACTGTACCACCAGCAAAACATGATACCATGTTAAGTGCAAAGTTTAGCTGTGCCTGGGTAGGTGCTACACAAACGCTATTGAGATTGATTGGTGATGCAATTTCTTGAATGACAGCAGTATCGTTTACACCAGAATGTGTGATATCCGCTCGATACGCTTGAAGAAAGTTGCAATACCATTGCATCACGCATTTGTCCAACTGAATGTCACCAGATGCAGTAGTAACAAATTCTTGTCTAGTTGCAAGTGTAGCGTTAGGTAGAACCCTAGGGCCACTACCTGAACCAGCAGTACGTGTACAGCATGTAAAGATTACGTTTGGAATTCTTACCTTGCATCCTGTAGGTGGAAGAAAACCAACGTTGTTAGTGCCGTCTGAACCAAATCTGATACCTGTAGTTGTTTGCCAGAAGAACTTACCACGCATCGAGTCTGTTGGGTTTGTTGCTAGGTTAGCCATGCTACCTACACCGTGGTAGATTTCATATACACCAGAACCAGCAGAAGTCTCAACCCATACAGCAGGGAATACACCAGCAACAGTTGCTGTAGTAGGACAAGCTAGAATTTGTCCACGAGTACCGTTTGTTGTACCAATCTCGTACCATGAACCAGTCACTCTGAATTTACCAGTTCTAGGCACAGTAATAGACGCAGTATCCGCTCCACGAACCTCGATCCACCCTGTTACGTCAGGGCCTGTTGCACTTGCACCAATACCTGTTAGCGCACCAGCGGCAAATGAACCACCAGTAACAGACTTAATCTTGATAAAACCACTCGCAGGCATCGCTGTACCAGATGCCGTCGGTTCAACAAGCCATGATGCCCATACACCCAGCAGTGGGCCACTCACCCCACCTTGAGAGATAGTGGTACCGATAGCTGGTACGTTTCCAGAACCGGTGTTGTACGGAATTACTCGTACAGCAGTACCGTCAACCAGAACTTCACCACCTGTACCTGTGAAAGTTACAGTGTCAAGAGAACCGAACGCAGCACTATGGTTTGTACACTGATAAGTGTCTACAGCAATTCTTAGTGTAGACTTATTGCTGATAGCGTATGAGTCAAGAGTGGCGTTTACGCTACCACCCGTGAAAGAATCCCATTCTTGTACACCACCAGAGTTAACTGTAAATGCTGTCATTCAGTTTCCTATTACGTAATGTTGTTCAATTGACTGATAAACAGTGCTTTCATGTTCAATGCTTCAGTTGGTGAAGTAGCAGCATCGACTGCATTTTTACCACCAAGCCGAAGTGTCTCTACAGCGGCTGCAATCTGCTTCCATCCGTTTTCGAGGGCAATGATTGTCTCACAAACAACAGTCATTGTTTGATTCATGACCTGCATTTCAGCAGCAATCAAAGGCCAAGTCGAATTCATTTCTGATTGAGACAAAGAAGGATATCCCAAAGATTTCAAAGCCTTCGCTTCAGTTGCCTTTAGGATGTAGGTTTCAGCCTGCCCTGGTGTAGAAGTAATGAACCGAAGTCTTACTTCACCAGCAAAAGCGTCGATTTCATTTTTACACAGTTTCTTGAGTTCAGTTAGATCACCAATCTCACCACGAAGTCTTTCGTATTCTGTAAGATTGATTTCCCTGAACGTTGGTTTTGTTTCTACATTATTGTCTGTGAAAATGAAAAGGGCAGTTGCCTGCCCTTCTCTTTCATCAACGAAATATCTCATCTGTCACCTCAACTCGTGATTTGAACCGGTGCACTAAACGCCTTAGCTGGCGGTGTTTGGTTAATTGTACCATTACTATCAGTAATTGTCAACCATCCAATACCACCAACGGGAAGCGAACTAGCTGAAACGTCGATTTCAAGAACACCTGTACCGTTCGTAGTTTCTACCGCACCTCTGCATGAAGGAGCGGTTGTAAACAGGTCAGGAGTTACCTGATCGAAGAAAGCCCACTTCAGGTTTGTCAGGTTAGCAGCAGCAGTTGTACCGTCGCTTGTCAGAACCAGAATTACCTTCTTAGTTACTGTCGGTGCAGCACTCGTAGCTTGCGACGTAGCCAAAGCTGGCGTGCTAACGTTACCGGCAGCATCTTTAGCTCTTACGCGCAACTGATACGTTGTACTTGCCGTCAAGCCTGTAAACGTGTACGTTGTCACGTTTCCTACGTCAGTGTAGCTAGTTCCGCCGTTTGAACTTACTTCATAACTTGTTACAGCAACGTTATCAGTACCTGTCGGCCATGACATTTG
>JACCDR010828873.1_pt1 | contig 57531 bp, 48 predicted proteins | sample 7446431 | NCBI WGS metagenome assembly JACCDR01 (sample SAMN15323443, study PRJNA562643) | freshwater metagenome | isolation source: river surface water | place: USA:Blue River Watershed | collected 2017-08-17 | reverse complement strand
TAGTGGAGGGAATCAACAATGCGATCAAGACACTCAAAAGGAATGCCTACGGATTTAGAAACTTTCAGCATTTTAGAGCTAGAATTTTAGTTAACTTTCTTTGAGCGTTAAAATCACGGAAGAGCCAGATTTTTATTGAAATAGGAGTGAATGATATTGGTTTCTGGGGTGTGAGTACAGATAGTTTACTACAGAATTACTATCAAATAATTGGTTTGATTCAGCGTAAAAGCCCAACAACGCAGATATATGTACAAAGTATATTACCCGTAAAAGAGGATAATAAGATGCAGTCCTATGCACATAAGAACAAAGTAATAATTGATGTCAACAAACAATTAGAAGTATATTGTAAAAAAAAATCTGTGACTTTTATCAATTTGTACCCCACATTTGTCGCTAATGGCGAAATAGATACAATGTATACATTAGATGGACTACATTTAAACGAAAAAGGCTATAAGATATGGGAAGAAAAGATAAAGCCATATGTACTACAATGAGAAGATGTGGTAGGTTTATTAGTAAATATAATTTTTTAACATAAAAAAATGCACTATTTATGAAACTAGCTTCGTCTCAAGACCAGCGATATTTTCCAGTTTTAACAGGTGTAAGGGCTATTGCAGCTTATATGGTGTATGTGCGACATTTTAATCCTATACCTGAGGAAGGAGCGTTTGGCTTTCTGCATGATATATTGTATGAGTTTCATATAGGAGTGACAATATTTTTTGTACTTAGTGGTTTTCTAATCTGCTTTCGGTACATGGATTCTATTGCTCCTAGCCCTAGATGGATATTTACCTATATCCGTAACAGAATAGCCCGTATTTATCCAATGTATTTTCTTCTGACAATAGCTACTTTTCTTGTTGTCTTTATTGGATATGGCTATGTGTTGCATATGCATACATTGAGAGAGTTTGTATTGAACATAACTTTTCTGCGAGGCTTTTTTGATGAGTTAAAATTTACAGGAGTAGCCCAGGGATGGAGTCTGACGGTAGAAGAAACCTTCTATTTCTTAGCTCCTGTAATCATTCTGTTAGGTAGAAGGCATCATATCTTTTTTCAAACAATCTTCTGGTATATGGTAGGACTCCTGTTAGTTAAAATAGGAAGTTCTCTATCTTATTACGGATTTTTTAGTACCTATCGGTTTATGTTTTCCTATACCTTTTTTGGACGTTGTTTTGAATTTTATGTAGGGGTCTATCTGGCTTTTGTATATAAAGGAATCAAAAAAGCTCCTTTTCTGGAAACATTGAAGTACAAAACTTATATAGGTATAGCTATTATTCTATTGGTTGCTATCGTATTAGCTTCTTTAAAAAGTACGACTAATGATGGTATTATGAGTCCAATAGGTATAGGTTTAAATAATATTGTTTTGCCTGTTGGAATAGCTTTATTTTTTTATGGCTTACTTCTGGAAAATTCGGGTATCAAGAAACTTTTATCTACACGTTTGTTTGAGTTGCTAGGAAAAAGCTCATATACCTTTTACCTGATCCATATGGGAATCATTCAGCATTTGCTGGCAGCATACATATCTACTAATTCTTTGGTTGTTTTTATTCTGTTGAATATTGTCTCTATTGTCTTATTCCTATTCGTAGAAGAACCATTAAATAACCTTATTCGAAAGATAAAGCTTCCTGCGAAAAAAGTTTCGTCTGTATTGAGTGAGTAAAAAATGTGGCTGATAAAAAAGATGTATGCCCGTTTTATGCTCTATCTGTTTGTCTGGTAGTAGAGTGGTACTGATTTTTTATTCAGCCGTGTAAAAAAGCGGTTTTATGTATTATTTTCATTATTTATAGTGTATGAAATTTATCATTATAGGCTCTCAAGGATTTATAGGCTCTCATTTGTTTGATTACTTCTCTAAGAACAACCCAACCTGGGGAGCAGATATTCAACCCATTGACAAGCCCAACTATTTCTATATTGACCCGGAAAAAGACGATTTTGAGATAGCTTTTCAGAATGAAAAATACGATGTCTGTATCAATGCCAGTGGTAATGGACTGGTTTCTAGGTCGGTATCCGATCCAGACTTTGACTATCGGCTCAATACGCACAATGTCTATAAAATATTGTCAAATATCCGGAAATACAATCCTGCCTGTAAGTTTATTCAGTTGTCCAGTGCTGCTGTGTATGGTAATCCAGTTGCCTTGCCTATTCATGAAGATCATCCGCTGAATCCAATTTCTCCGTACGGATACCACAAATTGATCACAGAAGAACTCTGCCGCATGTATACCCAATTGTTTGGTGTACCTACGGCTATTGTGCGGATATTTTCAGTATATGGACCGCGGCTACAAAAACAGTTGTTTTGGGATACGTATCATAAATACCTGAAAAACAAGCAAGTGGAATTGTTTGGAGCCGGAACAGAATCCAGAGATTTTATTTATATAGACGATCTGGTACGGGCTTTTGATCTGATTATCCAGAAAAGTCCTTTTCAGGCAGATATTTACAATGCAGGTTCTGGAGAGGCAGATACCATACGAGATGTAAGTACATTGTTTTTGAGTTTGCTAGACAAAGAGGCCTATCCGCAGTTTAGCCATGTAACCAAAGCTGGTGATCCCGTGCATTTTCAGGCCGATATTCAGAAGCTGAAAGACCTGGGCTTTACGGCTTCTACGGATTTACGTCAAGGCTTAACCCATTACATCGAATGGATCAAAGAAAAAAAATAGGTCTGCTTATTACTGAAAGCTACCAATCGTCAGCGGGTATTGTGATCTATACCATGAACATGATTCGTTCACTGAATCTGTTAGAGGATAGATATAAGCCTGTTATTTATCTGATTTTCAGGCATTCAGACTTTATGGCAGATATTGAGAAAATTCAATATCCGTATCTGGAGTCTATTGACCTGAATCAGTTTCGGGACAAACGACTGCATGTCAAGGTTCTGAATAAAATAGGATTTACCTTGTTTAAGAAAGCCTTGGTTACGCCCAATGATACCGTTCAACTACCAGAAATGGATTATATTTTTTCGGCAAGTTCACGCATTTCTTCGGTTTCCAATGCAACATATAAGGTGTATTGGAAACCAGATTTGCAGGAAAAGTACCTAACTGGATTTTTCTCAGAAGCAGAGTATAACAGTCAGGAAACATTTTTGCGTAAGGTAGCCAGCAGTGAGTCGAATATGCTGGTGTTGAGTAGTCAGGATGTATTAAATGACTTTCAGTACTTTTATCCAACCAGTAAAAATAAGACATTTTTGCTCCGGTTTATTTCGTTTATTCCGCCACTGGATGGGTTTTCTTTTGAGACCCTGGCTAAACGATTGGCCATTCGGACTTCGAACTATTTTGTGATTGCCAACCAGTTTTGGCCGCACAAAAACCACCAGATAGCCTTATTGGCCGCTTTGTTGCTGAAGAAAAAAGGGATTGATTTTCAGTATGTGATTACAGGCCAGCCGTCCAGCCATCGGAGTAAGGTGTATTATCCACAGTTGATGCGGTTTTGTGAAGAACATAACCTCAAAGAACATATGATCTTTACGGGCTTTCTGGAAAGAGAAGAACAACTGCTGCTGATTAAAAATGCCAGAGGGGTGATTCAACCTTCTCTGTTTGAAGGATGGAGTACCGTAGTTGAAGACAGTAAAGCTTTGAATAAACTCATGATTGTATCGGATTTGAAGGTGTTGCGTGAACAGGTTACACGTAATGCATACTTTTTTAATCCATTGAATGAACATGACCTGGCGGCTATTCTGGAACAAATCATTACCCAGAAACAAACAGCGGAGCCTGTGGACTATACCGAGAATATTGAACAGTACAAAAACGATTTGATCCGGTTGTTTAGCCTAGCCGCGCAACCCAAAGTACAAGCCATTCATTGATCCATTGCATGTCCATTCTTCTAATTATACAACACCTGCAAATTGGCGGCGCACAGACGTTTTTGATCCGACTGGCCAATGCACTGGCTAAAAAAGGCTATCAGGTGTATTTGTGGGACATTGAGAAAAGCAGACAAAATCCTGCTATTGTTAAAAATATACATCCTGCCGTGCAAGTAGTAGGAGAAGCATACAAACCCAGTATTTTTACCCGTCTGTTTTGCAATGCCTTGGGTTCTGTGTCATATAAACTTGGTTGGAATCGTTATCAGAAACATCGTCTCTATGATTTCTTTCATAGGAGGTTTTTTAGAAGTCAATTACGGAAATTTATACATACCCATCCAGTAGAGGTGATCAATTCGCATATGGCCAAAGCGGATTATTTTGTGAGTACAGTGGCTTCTCAGACATCTGTACCTTGGATTATTTCTACGCATGGCTGTTATGACCGGTTCGGTGAGGTTCAGGCTAGTTCGGTAACTCTGGAGATAGCTGCCCGATATTTGCCTGAGTCGTCATATATCATTATGGTGGCAGACAAAAATGCCGCAGCTCTTCAGAAACTTTCCATTCCTCCCACGCACTATACCAAACTTTGGTGTGGATTTGATGCAAATATAGACGAATCGGCTTCTGTATCATTTCAGCGAAAATCTGGTAGTTTTTACTTTGGAATTGTATCACGGGCTATGCCAGAAAAGGGGTGGGAAGAAGCTATATTGGCTACACAAACATTGGTGGAAAAAGGGTATGCTGCGGAACTTATATTGGTAGGAGATGGGCTATTTGCAGATAGCTTGCGGCAGAAGTATACACAACCCTTTATCCATTTTGCTGGTGCCACTTCTACACCAATTGGCTGGATTCAGCAATTTGATATAGGACTACTTCCCAGCCGATTTGCTGGGGAAAGTTGCCCCAATAGTATTATTGAGTATCTGTTTTGCCAGAAACCAGTAATTACTATAGATATTGGAGAAATTAAAGATATGCTTCTCTATCATAATGAATACGCAGGCTTTGTATTACCCTTAAAAGAAGGGACTATTCCCCAAGGAGAGCTGACCAAATGTATGGAAAAGTATCTGACTAACAGGGAATTATTGGAGCAACACAGGAGCCTTGCCAGAAATGCATTTCAGAAGTTTGATATGAATCTGTACTTGGAAAAATATGTGTCTATTATTAAAAAAGTAAGTAATAAGTAATGAGACGCAAAAAAATACTTTTTATCAGCAACAAAGCTACCCGAAATGGAGCTGATCGGATCTTGATCAATGCTGTTACCTATCTGGATAGAAACCAGTTTGAACCCTTGGTGCTGCTTAATACGGATGGAAGTTCACGGGAAGAGTTTAAAAGCCTAGCTTCTACACATCTATTCTATCTGGACAAGCCAGGTAAATTTTCTACACTGATCCGGTATTTTCTACCGTTTGTGTATACATTCTTTAAAAAACGGTATTTCCACTCGTTGCTATCCCGCTTCAAGCCGGATGTACTCTATATCAATACCATTAGCCAGAATGTATATGTTCAGGAGGCTTTGCAGGTGCCTGTCCGAAAGGTGGTACATTTGCATGAGATAGACTTTTCGGTTATGATTTATTTCCCCTATCGGTGGGTGAATCAGCTGATGCAGGCAGCAGATCATATCATTGCCTGTTCCGGAGCTGTGCGGGATTTTTTTCTGCGTAACTTCATTCTGGAAGAAAATAAACTATCTGTGGTGTATGAATCTATTGACTTCAGACGATTTGATGGCAAGATGCCGACTGTAACCTCGTACATGCCCGAAAGGAGAACACCTGATGAGGTTTGGATTGGAGCTTCCGGACAACCTCAGTTTCGGAAAGGAACGGATTTGTTTATCGAAATAGCCCATTTGCTCATGACCAGCCAACTTCAGAAAAAAGTACGTTTCTTCTGGATAGGGGGTAGTACCAAACTGCATCAGGATGCCTATATGCATACTATGCGGCAGTTAGTCAAACGGTATGGTTTGGAAACAGAGGTGGTGTTTATGGAAGAGAAAGAGAACCTGGATGAATTTTATCAGAAAATAGACATCTATTTGGTCACTTCCCGCGAAGATCCCTTTCCGTTATCTATGATCGAAGCTGCCTATTACAACAAAAAGCTGTTTGGATTTCGGGTGAGTGGCGTGCCGGAGCTGCTGGCTCAGACCCAAGGAACCATCGTGGATGTGGTGTCGGCTAGGTCTATGGCAGAGGCGTTGCAGGCGTATGTACAAGCAGGGGAGTTGTTTCAGTTTGACTCCAAAGCAGTCGTGAGCCAGATCGTAAATATGGAATATGCCATTAAAAATATAGAAAAAGTTTTATAGAAAGTCAGACCATAGATGGTTCTAGACACCCATTTGACTGGTATCATTACGACTAGAATTGAACCTGATTGATCTACATACCGTCAACACTTCATCAACCCATTGATTCCCTTACTTTTTTGATATGAAAATAGGATTTGTGGTACACTTTTTTGATTTCCGAAACGATGTTCGGAAAGTTATAGATTACATTAGCCAGACACATGAAGTAGTATTGTTTGTCCGGAAAGCAGATGAAAAAATTATTCGTCAGCACACACCCGAAGCTATTGAAATACGGTTGGTAGATGAATACAAACAAAGTTTGGGTAATAAGTTGTGGGACAATATGTTTCGATTTTTTGGCAAACTGCCCAAAAGCCAGAAAAATTACTACTTGATGGAGTACTTCAAAATTTCCCTCAGTGACAATGTGGCCAAAAACCGGGCCTACCAACTGCTCAATCTGGCCATGAAAATGCCTCGGATGGTTGGGTATGACACGTATCTAAAAAACATTCGATACAAGGCCCATACACACATTGATGACATCGAACAGTTTATCTGTTTTACGGATATTAGTGACAGTTATTTTTTGTCACGATTGATGAATGAAAAAAAGAATATAAAAATATATGTCTACAGCTGGGATCATCCGTGTAAACACATCAAATATACCCACCATGCCCGGTATCTGGTGTGGCATGAAGGACTGAAGCAGGATCTGGTTGAACTACAGGGTATAGAGGGCAAACAGATAACCATAACCGGAGCCTCCCAGTTTGGATACATTCAACAGTTTTTATCATTGTCACCACAGCCGAGCCCGTTTCCATTTGAGTATGTGTATTTTGGCTGTGCCATTGGTATTCCATCGTTGACAATCAAAGAGATAGAGGTAATCCGACAATTAAGCTTGCTGCTGACAGAGATAGGCTCGACACTGAAACTAGTGGTGCGTCCGTATCCGGTATTGACCAACTGGAGTTACTACGAAGACCTGAAACAGCTACCGAATATTGTACTGGATGACCAGTTTCGGTCTAAAAATATGTCGGTAGGTGAAGCTCAGATTATGGAAAAATATAACATGATCCGGCATGCTCAGGCCTTTATTCATTTGGGGACTACCATGGGACTGGAAGCCTGTTTCATAGATACCCCATCCCTGATCCTGGATTTTCCTGAATTTTATGAAAATGGAGCTCCGTTGTCATTGTATAACTTTGTACATCAGTTTCAGAATGATAAATACCTGATGACTACCACTGCTCCAAACGTAGTAAAGTCGCCACAGGCATTTCAGGCTATTATGCGGCAACTGGAACAAGGATCTGCTGACTTGCTACAGTATAACCGGGATGTAGTGCAGCAGATTTCTTTGAAGAGTTTTGAGCAATTTGCAAGTGATCTGGTTTCGGCATAATCCACAGAAAACCGTATCTTTGGGGGGTTTATAGGCTAGTAGTATTTTTTCTATGATCAATACGTTAAAGATTGCCTTGGTTGCATATTGGAATTACTTGTTTAACCGCTGGTTGATGTACTTTCCTTGGATGGCTTTACGGTTGTGGCTGGTACGGATGCATATGCATAAACTAGGTAGCCATACTAGCATTCTGATGGGGCTGGAACTTCGGAAAGGGAAAAATATTGAAGTAGGAAACCATTGCGTTATTAATCGGGGCGTATTGTTGGATGGAAGAGGAGGGAAACTTTTTATTGGCAATAACGTAGACATAGCCCAGGAGACAAACATCTGGACACTTGAACACGATGTCCACGACGACTACCACCGAGACAAGGGTGCCGATGTGCACATCGAGGACTACGTGTGGATTGCGTCTCGGGTGACTATCTTGCCCGGAGTGACTATTGGCAGAGGGGCAGTTGTGGCCGCTGGCAGTGTGGTGACCAAAGATGTGCCACCGATGACTATTGTGGGAGGGATTCCGGCCAAAGTGATCGGGCAGCGTCGTAGTCAGTTATTATACCAACTTCATCATCGTCCGTGGTTTCAGTGAAAAAAAAGATACTTTTTCTACCCGATGCAGGGCCGCAGAATCCGTTTCAATATCAGCTTATTGCCTTTCTGGAAAAAAATGGATTTGAGGTGGCGAAAGGAAAGTCCCGGAGATTTCTGGCTACCTGGAAGGCTACCCGTCAGCATAAGCCTGATGTGATTTACTATGACTGGATTCAGAGTTTTATTCTAGGCAAAAGTCTGCCTGTCACTTTGCTGAAGTGTGTACTTTTCTGGCTGGAAATTCAGTATCTGGTACAGATTCGCCGCATACCCATTGTACATACCCTGCATAACATGCGAAACCATGCCCGGCGGTGGGTGAAGATCGAAAAATGGATGTATCAGTTCTTCTTACGCAAGTGTAGCCGTATTCGGGTGTATTCGGATACGACCCGCACTAAGGCTACCCGTTTTTTTCAACTGAATCCTGACCGCCTGTTTGTCCTTCCGGATATTCCGTACCACTATTATTATCCCAATACTGTTACACGGGCCGAAAGCCGGGCTTTTTTACACCTGAACGAGACCGCATTTGTGTACTTGTTTGTGGGAATGGTGAAGCCATACAAGGGACTGGAAGAGTGTATACAGACATTTGCACAACTTGATATACCTGATGCTTGGTTTATTATTGCTGGGGCTAGTGACAATAAGACGTATGAGCAAAGCATCCGAAAAAAAGCAGAAAGTTGTGACCGTATTCTATATCATTCGTCGTTTGTAAAGCTGGAAGAGATTCAGTATTATATGAATGCCGCAGATGTAGTGCTATTGCCTTTCAAGAATGTAGAGCATTCGGGTTCGGTAGACCTGGCATTGTCGTTTGGTAAGCCTATCATTACCCGTCGTACCCCATTTCTGCAGGAGTTACTTTCGCACCAGGCAGCATTGTTGTTTACCAAGAAAGAAAAGCCGTTAGCAATGGCCCTGAAACAGGCTCAGGCAGTTGAACTGGACGAGATATGCAAACAAAACTTTGCCATTGCCGACCAGTTCATGCCCGATCAGATGCTGGATTTTTTTCAGTTTGCTACAGCTACCGCCCGATCTACTGTGGCACAATAAGCCTGAAACTGTTCAATAATATAGGCTATCTGTGTATCGGCCAGTTCATAGAAGAGGGGCAGCCGAACCAGACAATCAGTATAATGATCAGTCCAGTGGAGTTTACGGCCATCGTGTTTGTTTTCGTAAAATGGACTATTGTGCAACGACAGGTAATGAAAAATAGCCTGAATACCTTGTTTCTTCAGAAAGCCGATCAGTTGGGTACGTTCTTCCAGACTGTGGCATACCAAATAAAACATATGGGCATTATTGGTAGCATAAGCCGGAATACGAGGCAGCTGAAAGTATCCTTTCTCGGCCAACGGCTTCAGGCCCTCATAATATTGTTGCCAGATAGCTTTGCGGCGACTCTGGATATCGTCTATGTTTTCCAGTTGGGCAAACAAAAAGGCGGCTACAATGTCAGAAGGCAAAAATGAGGATCCCATATCTACCCAACTGTATTTATCTACCTCGCCCCGAAAAAAGGCAGAACGATTGGTGCCTTTTTCACGTATAATCTCTGCCCGGCTGATAAACTGTGGATCATTGATAACCAGCATACCGCCTTCACCAGCCATGATGTTTTTGGTTTCATGAAAGGAAAAAGTTGCCATGTGACCGAGTGAACCGAGAGGTTTGCCATTATGAAAACTGTCAATAGCCTGTGCTGCATCTTCAATGACAAAGATACCGTGTTTATCAGCGACTTGCCGGATCTTCTCCATGTCACAGGCTACACCTGCATAATGGACGGGCACAATAGCTTTGGTTCGGGGTGTAATCAGAGCTTCAAGAGAGTCGGCATCTATGTTGGGATTATCGGCACTGCTGTCGGCAAAAACAATCGTAGCTCCCCGCAGCACAAATGCATTGGCTGTAGAGACAAAGGTGTAGGAAGGCATAATTACCTCATCACCTGCCTGAAGGTTTAGTAGAATAGCGGCCATTTCAAGGGCATCGGTGCAGGAAGTCGTTAGTAGAACTTTCCGAAACCTATAACGTTTCTCAAAAAACTGGTGGCAGCGGTGTGTAAATTCGCCATCTCCAGATATTTTCTGGGAATAAACAGCCTGACGGATATATTCCGTTTCGGAACCACACAAATAAGGTTTGTTAAAGCCAATCTGCATATAAGGATATAGATAGTTTTTGCTGCGGAAAATACTACTTTTGTTGGATAACTCTTCTTTTCAGAAGAGAAAAATACTGAAAATTGTCAGATGGTTCATTGTCGAATGCTATTAAAGATATAGAAGAACAGCATCTATCTGCACAGATAAATGACCGCATGAACTTCTGAGCAATAAACCATTTAGTCATTCAACCATTTCTTTGCTTGTCAAGTTGAATTATTTTTACCTTTTTTCCTGTATTTTGTTTTACTCTTTTACGTAGTTCTCATTTTTGTGTTTCATGAAAATACTCACTGTTTTTGGTACACGTCCGGAAGCCATCAAAATGGCGGTTTTAGTAAAAAAACTTCAACAAAATCCATGCTTTGAACATCGTCTCTGTGTTACAGGCCAGCACCGACAGATGCTGGATCAGGTACTGGATATTTTTGCCTTGAAGCCCGATTTTGATCTGAACATTATGCAGGCTGGGCAAGACTTGTTTGATGTTACATCACGTGTATTGATTGAAATTCGTACAGTTCTGAAAGCCTTTAATCCGGATCTGATTCTGGTGCATGGAGATACCACTACCTGTTTTGCTAGTACACTGGCTGGATTTTATGCAGGCATTCCTGTGGGACATGTGGAGGCAGGACTACGGACAGGGAACTTACAGGCTCCTTTTCCAGAAGAAGCCAACCGTGTAATGGTATCCCGGCTGGCCACCTATCATTTTGCTCCTACAACCCGCAATATAGATACCTTGTTGAAAGAAGGTGTGCCTGCTGCTCAAATGTTGCGTACTGGAAATACTGTCATTGATGCGTTGCTGCATGTGGCGGGTCTGGTCACAGATTTTTCTGATGCTTGGAAGGAGTCAATTGTGGCAAAATTAGTTCGGGAAAAACGCAAAATACTGCTGGTTACGGGTCATCGCCGCGAAAACTTTGGCAAAGGCTTTATTGAAATATGCAATGCCCTGGCTACGCTGGCAAACAAATATCCTGACCTGGAAATTATCTATCCAGTTCACTTGAATCCAAATGTGCAGAAGCCGGTTTATGAGATTGTAGGAAATTATTCAAACATCCATCTGACAGAAGCTTTGGGCTACGAAGATTTTATCTTCCTGATGAAACATGCCCACCTGATCCTGACAGATTCTGGAGGGGTACAGGAAGAAGCCCCAAGTTTAGGCAAGCCTGTACTTGTGATGCGGGATACAACCGAACGGCCAGAGGCTGTTGAGGCAGGAACGGTACGACTGGTTGGGGCAGACATGCATAAGATTGTGGCAGGCGTATCTGAATTGCTGGATGATTTGGCTACGTATGAGGCTATGTCTAAAGCCAGTAATCCCTACGGAGATGGCAAAGCTACAGATCGGATTGTTGCTTTTCTGGAACAGCTCAGTGAGCCATTTATGCAGAAGGAAGTAGAAGTTAGTACATCGAAACACTAAGAAACTGTTTTCTAACCTGTTTTTCAATCACGAGTAAGTGAGTAAATAAAGAAGGCTTTACTGGCTCATTTTCAAGGTTTGGTTTTGCCGCTAGTGGCTACATAGGATTTAAAACACGTATGGCTCTCCACTGGAGAGCCATACGTGTTTTAGGCTGGGATAAAGTACAGTTACTTACCATAAATAATACCCAGAGCCTTTTTATCTTCACTGGTGAACACACCTTGGTCTACATCGATTGTATAGCAGGCTTTCATGACAGATGTGATTAGGTTTCCGGATTGGTCTGTACCGGGGATATGTACTGCGGTTGGGTATCCATTGTCATCTGTAAAATATCTGGAGACTTCTCCTGGAGATGGTTCGTTACAAGAAAGACGGGTTCTGTAATCACTATGAATCAGGCCAATTGTGTGTCCTATTTCATGAACAAATACGTGACGTAGTGCCTTAGTACCATTGTCACGGGTCTTTTGATTCACTATTATTCTCTTTCCTGGAGCACCATTTACAGGAAAGTTAGCAAATCCACCATCTTTATTATCATCCGTGTCTCGGGTAACATAGGTCTGTGCAGCGAGAGTAGTATTCAAGTCAGTAGAGAATGAAAGCTTAAAACTGATTTTAAGCTTTAGATCGTTGTAGCGTTTTACTGCCCAAGTCAACGCATCTTGTTCTGCTTGATTCAGTCCACCTATATCTCCAATTGTTGAGCCGGTGTAGGCGATCATGTTGATGGTTTTTGTCCCACTAGCTGGCAGGTCAATCGTATTGGTTTTGTATAACTGTGTTCTTCCAGCACTTGTGGTAGAGTAAGACTGCATAGTCCACAGGGATTTTTTCGGAATAAAAATATCATGTGCCAGATAACCTTCCGTCACCTCACCATTCAGCTCTGCCATATTATATGGTAAAATGTCACCGGTATTAATAGCCATAGACGCGAACTTTGTTTTCACTTCTTTTGACACAACTTCATTTCTGATTCCTGCCTTAGGGGTATCAGACTCACTAGAAGAAAGCTTTTCTTTTTGACAAGAAGATACAGAAAATAACACACTAGCTCCAATGAAAGCAAGTTTGACAATAAATGGTTTCATGTTTAAATAGATTTTTGAAAGTGGAAGAAGATATAATTGATAATTAACTGTTTACGTGTATTGGTTTGTAAGGCTATATACATGTATATATTTATTTCATCTATATTTATATAGGTATATTCATATAAATATAAGATAAGTGATATGGTCTTTATACAACCTCATAAACCAATACATTTACGTGTTACAAACACAGCTGGATAATATACTCATTACTGGAAACGTAAGCTCAGTACACGATGTCAGACCCAATCGTTCTGATACGTCCTTACATTGCCCAAAAGCATACCAGCCATGCCATGTTTACCTCAGACATGGCTACTAAATGCCAGACAGCTTCTCAGCGATGTGTATGACTTTTATCTCCGGATCCGGCGGATTACGTCAAATGTAAATCAAAAAAACAATCTGCTACTACCACAAAATGAGCAAAGTATACTACCAACCATATTTTGCTCATTTTATGGCATACTTTGTTAATATTGAGGTAGTAAATGGTTGATTATCAGATATATTTTGCCTATACCCTGTTCAGTCATCTGGCATACAACAGGCACCTAGCACACCTGAACAAGTAGTACCTACGGCTCAGAAAGAAGCCCATCTCTACATGGGCTATTCGTTTGATTGATAAACTTTTACAGACTACCAGACAGTGTTCAAAAAAGTGCACTGATCATCGCTGATTGTATATGTGTTGAAATTCTCAAGATACTCTACTGATTTTTTTGGCTCTTCCGACTTTTTAGCGCAAAGGAGTATTTAAGCTGAATAATGTGTTTTTTAATGCTTGATTAACAATGGTTTATGATAATTCAAGAATTGAAATCCTGTTTTTGCGCTAAAAAGTCGGAAGAGCCTTTTTTTTATTTTTTTTCTATCAATACTCCCCTATTCATCGACAAAAATTTCGTCTTACATCCAGAAAGGCAATCAAAACAGCTGATCTGAATCTGCGCAAATTCTTTGTACCTGCCTACTATTCCTGAACGGGAAAGCAGTGTAGTGCGGCGTGTACAAACCCAATCCCTTTCCCCATTTCTCTGGGTACATTCTATGTTCTCTGGTACGTAACACGCCCATGCTGAAAAGCCTTTAACAGAGTAAGCATCTATATACATTTAAATTAAAATTACAATGAAGATCATCATGAAATCCGTTAAAATCGCATTTGCTGTTATAGTTATGTCGAGCATGAACTTTGCTTGTAACTCTTCATCACAAGAAGCCGTAGCTCCTATGCAGACAGATGTCACAGAGGCAAATGTTGCAGATGCAAGCGCAGCTCGCGAAGGCAATCTTACGGCAGAGGTAATTTTTCAGCGAACAACCAGTCCGACACCTGGTACAATTTGGAAAGCAAGTTCTTTTGGAAATGAGAACAAAAAAAATAATTTTGGTGGTGGCTTAGAGGATGATTTAGCTTATATTGACATCACCCATAAGAACACTTCAGCTAAAAAAACGCTCTATGTGAAAGTTTTTAGCGATGACAATCAAAAGGGTGAAGTACAGATTATTTCTGTGCCACGAGGAGAAAGTAAAATCTATTCTATCAATAATAGGCTAACGAACAAAGCTAGTTCTTTCTCCATCTACTACTCAGAAAATTAATCGCATATCTTCCGTTTTAGGTTGTGTATCCACTAATAGGTGGATACACAACCTATTTTAAGCAGTCTGCTTTTTTTTTCATTATCCTTCGTCTGGTTTTTTTCAGCCCTCTGTGTCAAACTTTTTCGTTGGGCTCTGCCTAACGAAAACCTTACTATCTGCAAAGCCTTCATTGTCAAAGTCAGGGTTTGTTCATAAAAAAAATAAATGCGTCATTGCGAGCTTGCGAAGCAATCCCCAAAGACCAAAAGCTCTGTTTCGGGTGATTTTTTCTCCAAACCGAGCCTATGGAGAGACACTTTTTGCCGAGCCTGTGCTTAGCAGATTGCTTCGCAAGCTCGCAATGACGGTCAATAAATACCTCATTTTTTTTATGAACAAGCCCTGTTGTCAAAGTTTGATTCTGAAAAACTTCCGCCCTCCACTGCTTTGTTAGTTTCAACAATGTAGGATGCGAGGCTACCTTGCTTTGGGTTCTTGGTTACTACTCATTTTTCGAAAGCCCAGCATAGGAATAAGTGTAAAAACTCTAGGGGAGTTTTTTAGGGAATAGAAAAATAACCCACTAAAAGCTGAAAATCTTTTTGGATTTTATTTTTGGTTGACAAAATATTTTCTTGATTATTGTTACAGATTTTGCGAATCACACAGAAATAGTATTTATATGATTTTCTATTTGAAAAATGGCCTATAAAGCTAACAGAAATTGGGGTTGTGATTCAAAATGTATGATAGATTTGTAGTCTGACTATCAGCGGTTTATGTGTGTAATTATTCTTTAAAAAGGCGTTCAAGCAGAAAGGAAACGTTTTTACTCATCATACATTTTGAAACACAGCCCAAAATTTCAGCAAACAGCTTGACGGAAATATTCTATCTTTGTGGCATGAACAAACCGGCACTATTGTATATATCTATTAATGACGGTTCTGATACTCGAATCAATAAAGAAGTCAGAACATTGGCGAATGAATTTTCCATTCACTATCTGGGCATTGGTAAAAGCCAGGCACAATCATTTGTACGTAACTATTGCCAAACGTTTTCAGTCGTAGAAGGATCACACAAAAACCCAGTTGTGTTTTTGAAGTATTATTTTCTTTTCCTGAAAGTATACTTGAGTCGTTCGTATCAGTCTATTCATGTCATCAATGAAAACCTGATGCTTTTGCTGGTGCCATTTCTATGGTGGCAGCGAAAAAAAATTGTACTAGACATCTTTGATTCTATCTTTTTGCGGTCTGCAGAAAAATGGCGAAGCCTGCAGCGGCTATGCTACAGGCTTCCACACCAACTGATTGTTACAGATGCCAACCGAAAAGAATTACTTCCAACAGAGTTTCATGCCAAAGCAGTTGTAGTGGAAAACTACCCGTATCTATTTCGTCAACAGGTCGAAAAGGCACATGATTCATCACAGTTGACTATCTTTTACAATGGTTCAATGAGTCGGATGCGAGGTACTGATCTGTTGTTGGCCATGCTAGATCTGTTTCCGCAACTTCGTATAGAAATGGCTGGATGGGTATATGATGAAGCTACACAGGTACTCTCTCAGCATCCACAGGTAAACTTCCTGGGAACTATCACCCAACAGGAATCTATGCAGGTAGCCGCCCGATGTGACTATATCTTTTCTCTCTATGAGCCCATCAATGCCAATAATATCAATGCCAGCCCCAATAAAATTTACGATGCTATACAAGCAGGTACGCCTGTGATTATTAATGGAGAAGTAAAAATTTCTTCGTTTGTAAAGGAAAATAACTTGGGCTATGTGATGGCGTCGTTTTATGAGACAGATTACACGAAATTATTTCACGAGTGGCTTTCCTGCCGGAGTACCTATCAGTTTCATGATTCCCTTCGGCATTCCTTTACATGGGAAGCTGTAGAGGATAAACTCTTACAGTCACATCTATCTGTCACTGCCAGGCAGTCTATCGTAGCCTGAGAAGTAACGTATTATCCTTATTCATGAAGATTCTTCTTTGCACCAATTCTTTTGAGAACGTCACCAATGGCCCCGCAAAATTTGCCAATCTGGTGTTGGAGATACAGTCGTTCTACCCAGAGCATGAGGTACGTGTGCTGACCGAAGACAGTACGCAGTCTAAGCCGGGTGTGTATCCGCTGGCAGTAAATATACCTGGCTTTCTGAAATTGTTCGGGCAGTTTATACGCATGTTTCTATACCATCGGGCTGCTCAGCGTATCCGAAAGGAATTTGCGTATGATGTGTTGGTTTACAATAATTCCTTTATTGGTTTATGGAGTGCCCTTGTATCTCGGCAAGCTACTGTCGGAATGATCAATGACGACAACAATTTACAGACAAGCTGGCATACGTTTAAACCTACCAGTAGGTGGCTGAAACAGTTTCTGTTTCGGATTTGCGAAAAAAAGTCAGTTCGGAAGCATCAGTGTATCATTACCAACTCCGATTTTATGACGGCACATGTAATCCGGGCTTATGGCCATGCCCCTAAAATCCGGAAAATGTACAAGGCCATTGATTTGTCTATGGCTTCTTTTCTGGAGAGTCGTGCGTTTGCAGAACCGATACGGGTGTTGTTTGTCAAGGCCGATTACCGTCGGGGCGACCTGCAAACATTAATCCAAGCCTTAACTTTACTGAAAGAGCATCGGTTTGTGGTAACAGTAGTGGGGCCGGAAGAACGGTTTAAGACACATATTGAAAGTTTTTTTCAGAAAAAAGACTCAGTTTCTTTACATTGGCAGGGAGAACAGCCTCAGTCGGTGGTACGGCAATTGATGGCTACACACGATCTGTTTTGTGTACCTGCCTTGCAGGAAGCCTTGGGGGTTGCTAACATTGAGGCACTGGCCGCAGGGTTGCCAGTGGTGAGTACCCGTGTAGGGGGCATTCCAGAGGTATTGGATCAGGGCAATAATGGTTGGTTGGCAGAACCCGGAAATGCTCTGCAGCTGGCAGAGGCTATTCAGGCGTGTATCATGCAGACAGCTGTACGTACAAAGAAGGTGTTACAGGGAAAGGAATTTGTACAGAAGTTTGCCAAAGAAGAAATGTTCCGAGAATTTTTGTCCATTCTGGCCTATGCAATATCCCGTTAGAGAAAGTGATGTGTTGCCTGCTGCTATACCTGTGCTGCCCAAAAAGCGGATAGACTGGAATGAGGTTTTACTTTTTATCAATATAGCCTCTGTGGTAATCTCGTATTGGCTGGCTGGCCTGACAGACATGATGTCTAATTACCTCACTAAGCCTCTCCGCATTGTCTTACTGGCTGTTTCCTTGTATTATTTGTTTGGACTCAGTCGTAAACAGAAATATTATTTTACAGGTAAAAATTCCTGGGTGTTATGGGTGTTTGTATTAGGCAATCTATATGTACTTCCTTTCAGTTTTACTTTTCTGGGATCGTTTGAGAAAATAGCCAACCTGCTTCCTTTTCTGGTATACATGAATTATCTGCTGGTTTATCTGTACCGAAACTATACGCCAGAACAGGTTTTGCAAAAGCTTATGCGGTATTTTAACCTCATTTATGTGTTTCCTGTGCTAGCCTTTATCTTTTCTGGTAGTCTGGGTGATGAAAATATTTATGGTGAGAATGTGGGTGGGTACTACAACAACCATTATGGCTGGGCGTGTGCTGTTTTTCTGGCTACCTCCTTGGATTTGTATCGCAACCGGAAAGAACTTCCTCTCTACCACGTGTGGCTTATACGCATCATGATTCCCTTTGCATTGGTCTTACTAGCTGTGAGTGGTTCGCGGAGTGGATATGTGTCAGTAGCATTGAGCTATCTGATTTTTATACTTCGGGGCACAAAGATCAACTTTTTTGTAAAGATATTTTCCGTATTTATTGTCATGTTTCTATGCTTGCAACTATATGGAGATCCCAATTCGGCCTTGAACAAGCGGATTAACAAAACCCAAACCCAGCTTGAGAAAGGAGATGAACGCAGAGAACTGGCTAATCTTTGTTTTGATACTTTTTCGGAAAATCCGACACTCGTACTGACAGGCTTTGGTTTTTATGCCTATAAAGAAGCCTTGCAGGAGTTGAATGACAAATATAATCCTGAGACATTGCGTATCAACTTTCATAATTCCTATTATGAGTTGCTCTTTGGATGTGGCATCATTATATTTACCTTCTTTCTGTTTTTCTTTGTAGGTCGGACACTTGTGTTTTTTTTCCGTTATCACTCCTCGGTATATACTTTTTTGCCTCCTGTTTTGCTGATTCCTTTTTTTGAGAACAACTTCAATCCAGGACAATTTCTCTTTTTTCCCTGGTTTCTGATTATGTTTTACTACCTGCACTATACCGCAACTACCCAAACAAGCCCAGTTTTGACCTAAGAGTACCTGCAATCTTTACTGAAAAGCCACTTTTTGGAGAGAGGGTACTTTAGTGAATAACGGTTGTAGTACGACTATAAAGGCTCCGACTAACACAATAAACGATCCATACATATAGGCTTGAATAGGAGGATAATACGGTGTAAAAGACAGGGCACTGAGGGCAATAGCCACCATCCATAGATACTGCTTCTGGATTGTGAGCCAGAGACAAAAGACCAGACCTAGTAAGGCACTAACATAACTTGCCCACTGGGGTAAATCTACAAAATAACCAGCAGAGAAGGATTCGAAAAAATTTAGAACGGCATTTCGGAACAATAAAAATGGATGCTCACGGGCTATTTTCCAGTACTCATCTTTGAGAACTTGTGCCGAACGGTCTGCTACTTCTTTGGTATAAAAATTTCCATCCAGCGACGCATCCAGCACCTGACCTGTACGTTGTTGATACAACTCGTAGGCAGAATTATCGGAAAGTTTAGGTACGTATGCATTGGGATAGCCTCCAATACCAATGTACATCGTAAACCACGGATTGTCGTAGCCGGGGGTGTTGAGCAGTCGTATAAACAGCACCAGTACCAGCAATGAAGGAAGGCTGTAATACCATTTTTCCCGAACCAAAAAGAGAATACACACAAACACTGTCACAAACAACACCGTAGGGCGTACTAGATAGGCAAGAGCCAGCAGGACCGCAATCGGAATGAGCCAGTAACGAAACGTGAGCTTTCGGTTGTATAGATAGGCTATCACCACCACTCCGGGCACTACCTGCCAGAAGTAGTAATACGGAAAGGTAACAAAGTAGATAATCAGTGGATTAAGGGCATACAGACACAAAAAAAGCCCAAAACTGAGTCCGTCTCTGATCAGAAACAAGATTACTATTGAAAGCAGAATGTGAAATAAAATTTGTAATGATTCAATAGCCTGAAGGTCGCCTTGCCAGAAGAAAATGACTTTGGCAATCTGAACCAGATACAAATAGCCTACAGAATTATTTTCATAGACTTCCAGATGCTGTTGTGGCTGAAAATGATAGGTTTCCTTCTGCGAATCAGGCAGTTCTTTAAACTGTCGCATTTCCGGAAAATGGACTCGAAATCCTTTTCCCCATTCATAATTGGCAGCTCCAGATAGATACGGTGCCGTCCAGACAGCCGACATCTGTTTTTGATTATTCAGAAACAGACAGGCAAGCCAGATGAGAAGAGCTGCTCCGGCAATGAATAGGTTTTTTCGTTGGTGAAACATGAGCTTTGTAAAGTCAAATCAGAATCTATCAGACAAACCTTATCGGGATGCTACCACAATGCCTGCAATAATCAAAAGTAGGCCTACTAGCTTAGCTGTACTTAAGGGTTCCTGCAAGAAGAAATAACTACCTACTGCCACCACCACAAATGCCAAACTCATAAACGGATAGGCAAACGACAACTCAAATTTGCTCAAAGCAGCCATCCAGGTCATGCTAGCCAGAAAGGCCGCAAAGAATCCTGAGAAGATAAACGGATCAAAGACGAGCTTGAACAACTGCCAGACTTTAGCCAGGGTATCTTCTGGCAGTTCAAAGTTCAGGTGTTGCATGCGCCACTTGGTCATCAGTTGCCCGAAAGCTGTAAGCAAAATAGTCAAAGCAATATATACATATCCCATAAGTCTAGGCAACCTATATCTTTAGTGTGTAATTTTTGAATTCAGTGGATTCTTGACCTTAAGAATCCGTAACATAGATTCTTTTGCACCAGTCTGTCATTTGGGCCAACCATTCCCAAGGATCGGTGAAAAATGAGTAAGTAAATACTGTCCCACTCTTTATTCATTCACTTGTTTGAGAGAAGGCTTTGCCTAAGCGAAACCTTCTCTTTCACTGGCTCGGTCTGATGCCAACGGCACACTTAATCCCGTTTGAAAATAGCTTCTTGGCTTTTTTCAGGAAACCTGTTTCCGTACCAGAATCGTAAAATCATACTGGTTATAGTCGTGCAGTAGGGCTACGTCTTTGGCAAAGTTCTTTTTGCAATAGTCAAATAGAAACAGCGGATCGGAATAATGCAGTTCTTCTTTCATATATTCAGGATCTGAATACATGGTTAAGGCATTGAAAGCAAAGCCTTTGTGGCTATTTTTATGCATGATTGCGAGTGTATCCAGCATATATTGTGTCCAGTTCTCGGTGGTCATTCCGTATCGGAGGTTAAAAATGCCGCTGGCAATGGTATAGTCAGCGGGTTTGAGTTCACTTACCTGCTGAATCTGCTGAAAGGATGTATTTTGAAAATGGGAATATTTTTGAGTAGCCACTTCAATCATTTCGGGTAGCATATCATAACCTGCATAGTAGAAATCTTTTTGTTTTTCTTGCAGAAAATCCACAAAATGAGCCAGTCCACAACCCAGATCATTGACAGAAAAGCCTGAGTCATGATCCATTACCTTGAATAGTTGTTCGAACCGTGCCCATTGGGCTTGCTGGTTTTTCCAGCCTACAAACTGAGATTCTTCGGTAAAGTCAGCACGGCGGTTTCCGTAGTATTCTTTCAGGTCTTTGTTTATGTTTTCGAGCATTGGATTGGAAATTGAATGGTGGTTTAATAGTAGGTTAAAAAGTTACAAATGAAGGGTTGTAAGTGAAGTCTGAGGCTTGGTTTTTAAATCGTTTCGTCACCTACAAACCTTCTAAATATACTTTTCAAGGTACTGATCTAAGGATTTTAAATTAAGTAACTGTCAGATAGTCAACTATTTGTTAATTCATTTTTCCTCTTCTGCCATAGTCTGGTATCTGGCTGATTTTTCTGGCTCAGTTGTATACAACTTTCGGATAATTCCATAGGGTCGGTTTTTAATTTCCAAGAAAAGTTTGGACAGGTAAATGCCAATAATACCCAGCAGCAAAATAATTACCCCGCCTACCATCCAGATAGAAGCAATGGTACTGGCCCATCCGTCATTGATATGGAAGTAAAACTTCTGGAAAATTATATAAAAAACATTTAGCAACGAAAAAAAGCTTATCAGACAACCCAGCACAAAAATCAAGTACAACGGACGGTTACTGAGTGAGGTAATCATGTCAATGGCCATGCGTAGCTTGCGGTACAGGTTATAGGTACTGCTGCCTTTGCTGCCCTTAGACACGGTCACGGTTTGCTGGTTATAGCCTGTCAGTACGAATATGCCCCAGATGTCAAACTCTCTTTCGGTAAAGCTAGTGACATCTTTTACATAATCGGCTTTCATGAGTCGGGCTGTCAGGCTGTCATGTGGGTAGTTTACGTCTGTGAGCAAGCCAAAGAATTTATAGAACAATGTGCCACTGATGCGTTCAAACCAACCCCCTTTACGAACTTCCTGAATGCCATATACCACATCAATAGCCTGGTTTTTCTGCATTTCTGCCCAGTAGGTTTCTAGTAGTTCTGGACTTTCTTCCAGGTCACTGTCAATCAGAAACACATAGTCGCCTTTGGCTACGCGTAGTCCTGTCATGATGGCTTTGTGGTGTCCAAAATTACGGGACAAATCTACTGCGGTGACTCTGGGATCGGTTTTCTGGAGTTCCAGCACCTTTTGCAGAGACCCATCCGGCGACCCATCGTTTACAAAGATAATTTCATAGTCAGAGGTGATCTTAGTGACACTGTTTCGGACACGTGTATAGAACTCCTGAATATAATCCTGCGAGTAATATAGAGTGGTAACCGTCGAAATTTTCATTGGGTATGGGTTAGAATCTGTTTTAAAATGGGTATTCCCTAGTAGATTTGGCTTTAGCTGAATTCAGTAACTCCAATCATTGGATTCGGCTAAAGCCAAATCTACCTCTATCAACCCCTTGATCAACCCTTCCAATCAGGTTTTAAAACAGTTTCTTACGAATCTGCTTATGCTGAAAAGGTTTAACGTATATCCTGTTGTTTTTGTTAGTCTGCTGGTCTAAAAGCAAACTGCACATACAGCCATGGACTGATACAGATTTATTGAGTTGGTTTTAAGGCAAAGCTTTTCATAAAAGCTGAAGCCTGACTTCCTTCATTAAAGAGTAGATCCAGTACAGATACGCCATGTTCAAACGGGCCGAACAACTGTCGGTATTCTGGATAACCAGAATAATCCATCCAGGCTACTTCAATGCCCTGACTAGTAAAAATAGTTTCATCTATGTAATCTTTGGCTGCCGGACCAGAGATGTATCGGGTAGCTCCTACCTGTTTGCAGAGTTCCATCAGCTTTTCATTCTTGCCTTCTGCCAGCGTATAATCTGTTGACCAAGAGATACGAGTCTGAATGCCAAATATCTGGCAGATGGTCTTGATAAACTGATAGTTAACTTGGCTGAGCAAGGTTTCTTTGGAATTCAGGTAAAGGTCTTCAAAGATAGCTTTATATTCGTTGAAGTAGGATGCCTTGCCATAATTGCTGACAATAGACATCCAATGTTTTTTACGCCAGGTGTCATCCGCTACCGTAACTTCATTGATCGGACTATAGTAATTGTTCTTGACATTTACTGGAATAGTCAGCCATTGTAAGCCTTGGGGGGTTTTGATCATATTGCGGTTACGCCAGTCTCGACGGGTATATTGTACGTCGTCGAAAAGGATAAACTCATCTACCAAATGGATAATGTCAAAATAACCTTTCCAAGGTATGTAATTCGATTGTATAATTGCGGCTGTTTTAGGAGTCACTGTATTTTGTAGTTTTGCGAGGTAAAAGTAATTTTCCAATAAAGGAAAACCAAATAATTAAAAAATAAAATACGGGCTTTTATCATAAAGAAGGTCTGTACAAAGGATACTATTAAAATAATGGTTGAGTATTAAATGATAGAATGGTTGATTGTGGAATGGTTAAAAGGTTGTATATAACTTATATCCATTTAACCATTTAACAACCAAATCGTTTCAGCATTCAGCCATTAACTATTTAACCATTCTGAAACCAACCATTCTACCATTTTCTATGAAGCAAATCATTCAATCATTTAAAACTGGCGAAACCATTCTGGAAGAAGTTCCTCGTCCGTTGGTACGAAAGGGACATGTACTAATTCGTACGCATTGCTCACTGGTTTCGTTGGGCACCGAACGAATGTTGGTTGAATTTGGTAAGTCAAACCTGATTGCCAAGGCCCGTCAGCAGCCCGACAAGGTAAAGCAGGTGTTGGACAAAATCAAATCAGACGGACTGATTCCTACCTTAGAGGCTGTCTTTACACGTTTGGGCGAGCCACTGCCACTGGGCTATTGTAATGCCGGAGAGGTGATTGAAGTAGGCGAAGGCATTACTGACCTACACGTAGGTGACCGGGTGGCTTCCAATGGTTCCCACGCCGAAATTGTATGTGTACCTCGCAACCTAGTTAGCCGTATTCCAGAGGGTGTATCCTATGAAGAAGCAGCCTTTACAGTGATCGGATCTATTGGTTTGCAAGGCATCCGGCTGGCTAATCCGACCCTGGGCGAAACGATTGTAGTATCTGGCTTAGGACTGATTGGTTTGATTACCTGCGAACTACTACTGGCCAATGGCTGTCAGGTAATTGGGTTTGATTTCGATGCCCGCAAGGTGCAACTGGCCCGTGACAAAGGTATTCACGCCTACAACCTGGCTGAAGGCACAGACCCCGTCAAGGCTGTACTGTCGCATACCGAAGGGATAGGAGCTGATGCGGTGCTGATTACGGCTTCGACCAAAAGCAATGAGTTGATCTCACAAGCAGCCCAGATGAGCCGCAAACGAGGACGTATTATACTGATCGGTGTCATCGGACTGGACATTAACCGGGCTGATTTTTACGAAAAAGAACTGACCTTCCAGGTTTCCTGTTCGTATGGGCCAGGCCGCTATGATGAAGACTACGAAAAACGAGGCGTAGACTATCCACTGTCGTTTGTACGCTGGACCGAAAACCGTAACTTTCAGACCATCTTACGGGCCATTGCCAGCAAACAATTGGACGTACGCCGCCTGATTACGGAAGAGGTAGACCTGACGGATTACCAGAAAATATACGCCCATATGAGTGACCAGTATTCGGTGGCATCTGTGATCCGCTATCCGGCACAGCCTTCACTGGATACCTCGGTACGAATCAATGGCACGGACAAATCAACTCCTATAACCGCCGGACCCGGAACACTGGCTATTGTAGGGGCGGGTAATTTTACGAAAATGACCTTACTACCTGCCCTCACCAAGCTGCATGCACAAGTGCGACATATTGTGAGTGCATCGGGGGTGAGTGGTACGCATCTGGCCCAGAAACACCACATTGCCTATAGTACCACCCGCTACGAAGACGTGTTGCAGGATGCGGCCGTGCAGTCTGTGGTCATTACCACACAGCATAACTTGCATGCCGCCCAAACCCTTCAGGCATTGCAGGCAGGCAAGCATGTGTTTGTTGAAAAACCCTTGGTGTTGACTCCTGAAGAACTGAAACAGATCAGCCTAGCCAAAGCCCAGACAGACCTGTCAGTGATGGTGGGTTTTAATCGCCGTTTTGCTCCACTGAGTCAGAAAGCCAAAAAGCTGCTCTCTGGTACAGCCGAACCGATGAATGTGGTTATTACGGTCAATGCCGGATTCATTCCTGCCAATCACTGGACACAGAACCTAGCCGTGGGTGGCGGACGCATCATTGGCGAAGCCTGCCATTTCATTGATCTGGTGCAGTTTTTTGCCGGAAGTCCAATTGTAGAAGTGACAGCCTCTGCCATGGGAACCCATCCAGTACAGGGTGCAGACAATGTGTCTATTCTGCTCAAATGTCAGAATGGATCGCAGGGTGTGGTCAACTATTTTGCTAACGGACACAAATCGTATTCCAAAGAACGGATGGAAATCTACTCGCAGGGACGGGTTTTGATTCTGGACAATTTCCGTAAGCTGGAAGGATTCGGTTTCAAAGGCTTCTCTTCGGCATCCAGCCAGCAGGACAAGGGGCATAAAATGCAGTTTGAACAGTATATTCAGTTTCTAAAAACGGGTGGTATGCCACCAATTGGCTTTATGGAGATTGTCAACTCCACAGAGGCTTCTTTTGCGGCTATTGAGTCGTTTACAGGGCAGACACGGGTGCGTTTGTAGATTCACAGGCTCACAGGGCTGCCCCCTGTGCTGATGGATGCCGCCCTTTCAGGGCTTGAACAGGTATTTTATTCATGGTATATACACCAAAAGGCGCACAGGGTTGTGCCTTTTGGTGTATATAGAACGGGATCAATTTGTCCATTCCCATTGCTAAAAAAACGGTTTAAGTGAACTTATGGAGCCAATTGAATGGCTTGTTATTTGATAATGGTCTCACTGACAGGTGTTTTCTATTCATAGTCTTTGCCTAACCGTCGAGCTGCTTTTGAGGCTTCAGAAATAAGAATGCTACCCACCCATGTAATTCCAAGGGCGAGGAAAATCAGTAATCCATATCCTATCCATTTAGTCATAATCATAAGATACCCAGTTACAACGAAATCATTTGCCCTAGCCGGGCTATCTGGAATCCATTCTTTAGAACAGTCTGTGCCTGAGGGCTATCCGGGTTTAGCAAGGGGTTGGTATGGTTGAAGTGAATGAAATGTACTTTCTTTTTATCAATGGCAGACAAGCTGGCAAAAGCTTTCATGCTTTCGACTACAAACGGATGAGGAATTTCGGCGATGTCCCGGTTGTTGATTTCGGCAGCGTCATAAAATGTAGCATCCAGAAAAGTATAATCTACCTTCCGAATCCAGGAAGCTATATCTTGGTTCCATTTAGACCATTTGTCAATATCGGGAATAAACAAAACCTTGTGGGAAGGACCTTCGATCAGGAAACCAATCGTTTCTGAGTATTCATCCCGATGCGGTACCTGAATAGGTGTCACTGTAAGCGTCGGAGACACCTGCACCGCCGTATGATTCTGCATAGGCTGAAGCTGTATATTCTGAAGAGAAACCAGCTGACTCCACGGCCCGTTGGTTGTGAGGAAGTTTTGCATACGGGGCATAACAAAGACCGTGGCATGGTGGGCATTCAGGGCTTCACGACCTAGGTACATCAACCCCGCATAATGTCCGATGTGTGCATGACTCACAAAAATACCATCTGGAACGTCTGTTTTGGCAAAAGAAGAATAGTTTCTGAGCAATTGTACCTGACGGGGCAGATTAGGAGTAGCTTCGAATAGCCAGTTTTTCTGGTGTACTGGATCTACCAGACCCAGCGAAACCACCATACGTGTGTGGTCTGGATGTGCCCAAAGGTCTTTACAACACGTTCTTTTACAGCCAATATGTGGTGAACCTGCATCCTGACACGTGCCCAGCACAACCAGAAACGGTTGGGTAAGTGTATCTGCCAGAAAGGAATGAGGTTGTGTAGTCCGGAGCGTGGAGACACTAGTGAAAATAAATAGTACAACTAAGGTCGAAAGAGAAAAGAAAAGTATTCGCATGGTGAGCAAAAATAGTAAATTCATTCAAACTTCATGCGTGTAAAATGATCGTTCCTTTGACTTTTTTGGAAAAAAAGCCAGAACCTATACACATAGAAACCCTCTAATTAGCTTTATTTCAGGTATTTTGAGAAAAAATGAGTAGTTGGAATATCTAAATCAATAAAAATAAAGAAATCATTTTGCAAAGAACCCTTTTTCACATAACTTTGCAGCCCATTATGGAAATCAGGGATTTTCTTGTATTATTACAGGGGCAATTCCATTATCCTAAACACCTATAGTTTTAGAAACACGCAATGGCAAAGAAAGAATCAGAAGCTACTGTAAATCAGCCAGTTGAGCAAACACCAGAACCTGTCGATTTTAGTCTAGATCAGACGGAAGATTTTTTTCAGAAAAATCGTAATCTGCTGCTTGGCGGATTAGCAGTAGTCGTTTTGTTAGTAGGAGGTATCTTCTTTTATAGATATTATACCCAAAACAAAGAGGCAGATGCACAGAAATACATGTTCCGGGCAGTTTATTATTTTGAGGCTGATTCGCTCAAAAAAGCCTTAAATGGAGATGGTGTCAATGATGGTCTGCTTCAGATTGCTGACGAGTATGGCCATACTAAAGCGGGAAATCTGGCTCATTTTTATGCAGGTGTAGCTTTGCTCAAGGAAGGAAAATACGATGATGCAATTGAGCATCTGAAAGATTTCAATGCAGGTGATCTGCTGGTTCAGGCCCGTGCCTACAGCCTGATCGGAGATGCCTATATGGAAAAGAAAGAAACCGCAGAGGCCATTGACTATTACGACAAAGCCGCTAATTACGAGCCAAATAAATATTTTAGCCCAACGTATCTGATGAAGCTTGCCTTGGCTTATGAGACGGCCAATCAGAAAGATAAAGCTATTGAGGCCTACGACAAAATCATTAATCTATACGAAGATTCTGCCGAGGCTAGTAATGCAAAGAAATATAAATCCAAGTTACAGGGTTTGGCCGGTAACTAACACATTTATTTATATATACCTGCCAAACCCAAAAAAGGATAAAGCCGCTGCTTTATCCTTTTTTGTTTGGGGTAAGGTTTCATATTCAAAGTTAGAGATTTCAAGTTGTAAGTTATAAAAGGTTGCTTGATGTGTCTTCACAGATGCCTATCAAACCTTCTAACCTGCCACTTGAAACTATCATGCACAACCTATAACCTGCAACCTTTTTTGCGCTATGGCAACTGCTCTGAAAAACCTTAGTGAGTATTCACTGGACAAAAAAATTGATATTTCAAACCGAACCTTTGCCATTGTTGTGGCCGAGTGGAATAGTGAGGTGACGGGAAAACTGTACGAAGGAGCCTACCAAACCTTGCTTAAGGAAGGAGCCAAACCTGAAAATATTATCCAGAAAACCGTGCCAGGCAGTTTTGAACTGACACTGGGAGCTCAATGGATGGCTGCTAATAAAGATGTAGATGCCGTCATTTGTCTAGGCTGCGTGATTCAGGGCGAAACCCGCCACTTTGATTTTATCTGTCAGGCTGTAGCTCAGGGACTCACACAGGTCGGATTGACCTACAACAAACCAGTTATTTTTGGTGTGCTGACTCCTGATACCCAAGAACAAGCCCTGGATCGGGCAGGTGGCAAGCACGGCAATAAAGGCGATGAAGCAGCCAGCACTGCTATAAAAATGCTAGGTTTTTAGTTAGTCAGCTTCAAGCCCCACTGGAGCTTTCATTTCTTTTACAAAAAAAACTCTCATTCGGGGACTGAGAGATTAATCATTCACGATATGCAAGTCTGGAAATTTGGCGGTACCTCTGTGGGAAAGCCCGAACGGATGCACTCCATCAAAAATCTTATTACGAAAGACGGAAAACAGAAAATGGTTGTTCTTTCAGCTCTTTCTGGCACTACAAACACACTGCTCTCAATTGCTGAGTCTCTGTACAAAAACAATGACCCCGAGGCTATTCAGAAAATAGATGCCTTGTATGCACACTATCAGGCATTTATTAAAGAATTGTACAAAACAGAAAATGGGCTGAAAAAGGGCCAGGAAATCATTGAGAAAGAGTTTAACTTTATTCGTTCATTGGTACACATAAAACCGTTTACCCTGAAAGAAGAAAAAGAAATTGCAGCCCAAGGCGAAATTCTCTCTACCCAGATGTTTACGGCATATTTGGAAGAAGAAGGTGTGAAAGCAGTACTCTTGCCTGCGTTGGAGTTTATGCGTATAGACATGGACGATGAACCGATGCTGGACTTTCTGGATGAAAAACTGGGTGAAATGCTAAAACCTCATACAGACAAAGAAATTATTGTCACACAAGGCTATATTTGCCGCAACCCACAGGGCGAAATTGACAACCTGAAACGAGGCGGTAGTGATTACACGGCTTCTCTGGTAGGAGCAGGTATTCATGCAGAGGAGATCCAGATCTGGACAGACATTGACGGCATGCACAACAATGATCCCCGTGTAGTGAAACGGACGTTTCCTGTACGTGAACTCTCATTTGATGAAGCAGCAGAGCTGGCTTATTTTGGCGCCAAAATTCTGCATCCGTTCACCATCCGTCCTGCTCGGCTACGGAATATCCCCGTTCGACTGCTGAACACCATGCAACCAGAGGCGGTTGGTACACTCATCAGCAACCAGACGGTGAGCAAAGATATTAAAGCCATTGCTGCCAAAGATGGCATTGTAGGCATTCAGATCCGTTCATCACGGATGTTGCTGGCGTATGGATTTTTGCGGAAGGTGTTCGAGATTTTTGAGAAATACAAAACGCCCGTAGATATGATTACTACCTCAGAAGTAGCAGTCTCTCTGACAATTGATCATGTCTCACACTTGAAAGAAATTCAGGAAGAACTCGAAAAGTTCAGTACCATCTACGTAGATACTGACCAGACGATCATTTGTATTGTAGGTGACTTTACGTTCAATCAGAATGGCATTGTAAACCGGGTGATGGATGCCCTGCGTAATATTCCGTTGCGGATGGTTGCTTATGGCGGCAGTGAATACAATATATCTGTACTGATTCCAACAGAATACAAGGAACAGGCCATGAATATGCTCAACGAACGGCTTTTCTTTTATGAAGAAACCATGAAAACCATTTTCACAGCTCCGTAAATGAGTCTTTCGGCCTCCCTCTCCTTTGCGGGAGGGAGGCCAATTAACCCTTATACCCATGAAAAACCTTGCTTCGACTACCGATAAAGATCAGATGATCCGGCGAATCTATCTACTGAAGGCTCAAAGCCAGCGGCAATGGGGTACCATGACCGTAGAGCAGATGCTGGCCCATTGCAGTGAGCAGTTGCGGATCTGTCTGGGTGAGGTTCCTTCCAAGCCTCGTGCTACTGGTTTTCGGAGCAAGCTGCTGAAATGGGTAGGGCTATATGCACCAATGAAGATGCCTAAAAACCTGCGTACCATCAAGGAAATGGATGCCTCCAGAGAGATAATGACTAAGTCTATTTCATTGGAAGAAGACCGCCGGATATTGGTGCAATTGATTGATAGACTGTATCAACTTCCTGATAGCCAGGCGTGTGGTCATCCTATTTTTGGGAAGCTGAGCAAACGGGAATTGGGAATTCTGACCTACAAGCATTTTGACCACCACCTGAGGCAGTTTGGGGTGTGAGAAAACCTGAAACAGTTTCTTATGTCTACGGTCTGCCAACAAGCTAACCTACTTGTGACATCTATTGGCAAAAGATATTGGGTTGGCTCATCAGGTTTTCATAGATAGGATGTAGAGATATTCCCTAAAAAATACTTTTTTTGTACAAACGAATGCCGGGTGGTTGACAGCCCTGTCGGTATCACTTACTCATTTTATCATTTACGCATTTACTCATTTTTTATGCTGCAACTTAGCTTTATTCGAGAAAATACCGAACTCGTGCTCCGAGGATTACATAAAAAGCATTTCAAGCAAGCTGAAGAAACGGTTGCAGACGTACTGGACTTTGACCAGCGTCGGCGACAGGCACAGGTAGAACTGGAGCAGGTCTTGGCTAAGGCCAATCAGCTGGCAAAAGAAATCGGTAACCTGATGAAAGCAGGGAAAAAAGACGAAGCCGAACATGCCAAAAAAGAAGCTACAGCCCTTCGGGAACAAAGCAAAGTGCTGGAAGAAAGCCTCAAAGAACTGGAACAGAAACAACAGGATGCTCTAGTTACACTACCCAATCTGCCGCATAGCAGTGTACCTGATGGCCGTACGCCAGAAGAGAATGAGGTAGTATATGCCCATGGCGCCTTGCCTGTGTTACCTGCCGATGCTGTACCTCACTGGGACTTGATTAAAAAATACGATATTATTGATTTTGAACTGGGAACTAAAATTTCTGGTGCAGGTTTTCCTGTGTACAAAGGCAAAGGAGCCAAATTGCAACGGGCTCTGATTCAGTTTTTTCTGGACGAAGCCGAAGCTGCTGGTTATACTGAAATTCAGCCGCCTATTGTGATCAATGAAGAATCTGGTTTTGGTACTGGACAACTGCCTGACAAAGAGGGACAAATGTACTTTATCAATGAAGATAAACTCTATCTGATTCCAACGGCTGAAGTACCCATTACCAATATCTACCGGGATGTCATTGTAGATACCAAAGACCTGCCTATCAAAAATGCAGGTTATACGCCCTGTTTCCGCCGTGAAGCTGGAGCTTGGGGGGCGAGTGTCCGTGGCCTGAATCGGCTGCATCAGTTTGATAAGGTAGAAATTGTACGTATTGAGTTGCCTGAAAACTCGTATGCGGTTCTTGAGGAGATGAGTCAGCATGTGCAGGGCTTGTTGCAGAAACTAGAGTTGCCCTATCGGGTGCTGCGGTTGTGTGGTGGGGATATGAGCTTTGCCTCTGCCCTCACTTTCGACATGGAAGTCTATTCTGGAGCACAGCAACGGTGGTTGGAAGTAAGTTCTGTCAGCAACTTTGAAACCTTTCAGGCTAATCGGCTCAAACTACGCTACCGGGATGAAAACAAGAAGACCCAACTGTTACATACCCTGAACGGCAGTGCCTTGGCCTTGCCTCGGATTGTAGCAGCTCTGCTGGAAAATAACCAGACACCCGAAGGAATCCGTATTCCCAAAGCTTTGCAACCATATACCAAGTTTGATATGATTTCTTAAGGCAGAGGGAAATATATGTTCCAAAGCCAATAATTCGACCTTTCTGTAAAGGTCAAACGTATAAAAGATTTAACAATATACTAAACGAACAATTATGGCTTTAAAAAGAAACCACTGGGGTGATACTACCGTGGAAGTTACCGTCCGAAGACTAGATCTCATTGAACGGCTCAAGCAGAACAAAGAAAAACATAAGCATAACTTTGATCGAGCCATTGCTTTATGGCAGCAACATCTGGCTGAACTACTTGTCAGTATAGATACTCAAAAAATTGTTTCCTTTCCTAGGCAGCTAAGTGTCATGGAAGAGCAGTGTCCAAAATCGTATCTTTCTGATTATGAAGATATTATTGAGATGTTTGAAATGGGGGTTCATGATACAGTTTTGCTGGATGCCGAGGCCTTTCGCAAATTTTGTAAGGATGAGTGGGACTGGAAAAATGACATCTCCGGAAATCACTACTATCGGCTTGTGAAACAACTGGATGAACAGAATACTTTGCCAACTGACCTTTCCTGAAAAGGTTTTCTGATTACAAGAGAGCATTTCTGATGGAATGCTCTCTTTTGATTTCTATGTAAGATGTACCTGCACAAAGACATGCAAATCCAATAAAAAAACGGTTGCTTTGTGAACGTTGCTTATTGTTCACATGTCAGGAAAATACATTCCCAAAACTACTGCCGGACGGCGGTTTGCTATTGCAGACATTCATGGATGTTTTGAGACGTTGCGTGCCCTAGTAGAAACGCAAATACAACTGACTCGCCAAGATCAACTGTTTCTTCTCGGTGACTATCTCGACAGAGGACCCAAGCCTGTCCAAGTATTGGATTATATCATTGATTTGCAACAGGATAAGTATCAGCTATTTCCCCTACGAGGCAACCACGAACAAATGGTGATTGCTAGTCGCCTTGAACGTGTCGTGCCACCCTATCAGGAGTTTTTGAGAAAGCTGCTGTACTTCTACGAAACTGCTGACTTTTATCTGGTACATGCTGGCTTTAACTTTCATGCCCTCGATCCATTGACCGATTTACATGCCATGCTATGGTCACGTGATCAGCAGGTAGACCCAGAGTTTCTGAACAACCGCAAGATTGTCTACGGACACACCATTCACACACTGACAGATATTCGTTATGCTGCGGAAGAACGAGATATACTGTTACCGCTAGACAATGGTTGTTTTCTGGGACTGGATGGCTATACCAAAGGCGGTGAGTACGGAAACCTCTGTGCCCTCAATCTGGATACTTTTGAGCTACTAGTCCAGAAAAATGTAGATGAGAAAAAATAGATTGTAAATGCCTGTTGAAAATTAGTTTATTGGGTTCACTAATCAACTATTTGATAGCCATTTGACTCAATCCTATAATTTGCTGGCAATCTAGCATTTATATGAATATACTGGTTTTTGAGGATTGTCTTTCATACTCGATTGATCTATATTTGGGCATATATTTATTTCAATGTTCTATGGCTATCGGATTATCACCTCAATACACCTCTAATGTATCACTAGACGGGCTTACGGCTGCTCAGTTTTTGGTAGTAGCTTTAGAAACTGTCAAAAAATTGGGCTGGGATATCGGAATTATACACCCAGAAGCTTTTGTTGCCTATACCAATAGCCAAGAAAGCGAGGAATATATGGTTTCTATTAAACCAGAAACGGTATTGCTCAAAAGTGAAAGCATGAATCATGGGCTGACAGATCATGGAAAAAACAAAGAAAATGTGGAACGGTTCTGGGCAACCTTTCAAGAGATCAAACCTACTTTTACACCGGACGAACTGGCGCAGAAATACGAAGAGTTGCAGCCAACTTTTTCAGTGCCGAATCCTGTTTTGTCCAAAACAGTACCAGAGTCGCCCACTCGTACCACCCGTGAAAAGATAACAGATTTCCTTTCTATGTTTAGACCTGTAGAGGGATATTTTATAACACCTATACTGCTGAATATCAATATAGTTATCTTTGTTTTGATGGTAGCTACAGGGACTAATTTTTTTTCTCCAGATAATGAAAGCTTATTGAAATGGGGTGCCAATTTCAGACCCATTACCCTGAACGGTGACTGGTGGCGTCTGCTGACCTGCTGCTTTGTACATATTGGCATTATACACATAGCTTTTAACATGTATGCGTTGTTGTACATAGGAACGTTGCTGGAGCCACTATTGGGTCGAAGCCGCTTTCTGACAGCCTATCTGCTGACAGGTGTTACATCCAGCCTAGCAAGCCTCTGGTGGAACGATTTTACGGTGAGTGCAGGAGCTTCAGGAGCTATTTTTGGGATGTATGGCGTATTTCTGGCCTTGCTGACTACCAAACTACTGGAAGAAGAAGCCCGAAAAGCCTTATTGTCCAGCGTAAGTATATTTATAGGATATAATCTGGTTATAGGCTTTAGTACTGGTATTGTAGACAATGCTGGGCATATCGGTGGACTTCTCGGAGGTGTTCTGATAGGCTACGCCTATGTGCCAGGACTGAAAAATTTCCGACAAGTATCGGTAACTTATGCGACTATTGGAATGCTATGTGTATCTGTTTTTCTATTGTCTTTTGTCGCCTATACCTATCTTCCCAATGATATAGGGAAGTATTCTACACGTATGGACGAGTTTGCAGTATTGGAAGAAAAAGCATTAAAAATTTATCACCTTCCCAAGGAAACTCCTCGTGATACGGTAATGGCTTTGCTCAAAAATCAAAGTTTGCCAGGCTGGCGGAAAAACATTCAGCTCCTACAAGATATGGAAAAACTGAATTTGCCTGAAAGCATAAAGAAACGAAATAAACAACTACTTCAATACAGCCAGTTGCGACTCAAAAGAGATGAATGGTATACAAAAGCATTGGAGGAAAATACCGATGTGTATAACACTCAGATTACTCAGTATGATACCCAGATTAATGCCATTCTATCACTCTTGAATCAACCACAGAAATAATTTTGATAGGCTAGATGCAGATTTATTTGACAGATACCAACCAAGAAGTCACAGATGCCTGGGCAAAAGTCTTTGCAGGCATTGAAGCAGTTACCATACGCCATACCTCCATCTTCGATCATCCTTGTGATGCCCTCGTGAGTCCGGCTAACAGCTTTGGCTATATGAATGGCGGTATTGACTTTGCTATTTCCAAAAATCTAGGCTGGCATATTGAAAAACGTCTGCAAAAAGCCATTCGGGAAAAGTATTTTGGAGAACTGCTCGTTGGACAGGCCGAAATTGTGGAGACAGATCAGGTGTCGTTTCCCTACCTGATTGCTGCTCCTACCATGCGAACCCCCATGACTATTTTCCGTGGACCTAATATTTATCTGTGCATGAAGGCTATTCTGGTTTTGCTCCGCTATGGTACGTTTGCTTCAGGTGAACCTATTCGGGATAAGGTAAAAAGCATTGCCATTCCGGGATTGGGTACGGGTATCGGACAACTGCCGCCGATACTGTGTGCCAGACAGATGCGGATAGCTTGGGAAGATGTCATGCACGAGAAGTTCACTACTGAAACAGCCTGGAATGAGATGCAAGCCAACTATGCTTACTTTTTTACACATGACCCCAAGGATATTAAATATGATATCCCATAATTTTAAGGTTTGCCCATGGGAAGTTGTTAGAGATTTTCTTCAGGGAGAAACCAGTATATTCTGGTACAAAAAAAAAGAGATGCCGGAGCATCTCTTTTTACTACATCCACACAACGTATTTATTCTTTTATAAATTTCGTCTGAATGCTTTCTTTGTCTGTCTGTAGGTGTAGAATATACAATCCAGAAGGCAACATAGAAGTCTGAAGAACGACTGTTTTTGAGCCAGATTTAGGTATATGTACAGATGTATACTTCTTCCCAGACAATGTCCAGATGGTAATAGTAGCAGATGTATTCAGATTTTCCAGCTTGACATTCAGTCGATCATTGACTGGATTGGGTGCAAACGAAACGGTTCCACCATTGGTCAGGAATTTTTCGATAGCAGTTACAGCTCCTACAATTTTCACTGTTTCTACTTTGCTGTATACAGTAGGGCCATCAACTCCTTTGATTTCCAGTCGATAATACACAGTCAGTTCTTGGGAAGTAGTATTGGTGACCTTATCTGTAAAGAAGTAGTCTGATGCGTTTGTCATCCCTACTGTGTCTACATCAGTAAATGTAACGCCATCTAAGCTTCGCTGTACAATAAATGATTGGACAGTAGGCTCGGCTTCCAGTACTGCTTTCCAGTTTAGTTGTATTTCATCGGTTTTGTTGGCTTCGGTAGTCAATGTAGCTGTAAACGTTGCTACATTAGTAGGAGGCACAGGTTTTGTATCCAGAACGCTGATATTGAAATCCATCATTCCGGCACCCCAAGTAAAGTAACGAACTTTCTTTTGTGAGGGCAAATACGAAATACCTTTGATATCTTTTTGTAAGTTTAAGCCTGCAGGCAAGCTTTCCCCTCTCATGGCATACCACTGGTTGGTACTGGCCAGATAAAAATACAGGTTGGTACTAAAAATAACAGAGGCATCTTCGTTTAGTGCAATGTTTCGTATCGTTTCACCAGAAGGCATACCAGTAAGCATGGGTGAAAAGGTAACGCCCCCATCTCTTGATACCAGACAAGCCGCCGTATTAGAACCACCTCCCCAGAATACCAGATCTGGGTTTGTATCAGCCACCTCGATAAAGTAACCACCAGACTGGTTGTACAGCGGCGTATTATAATTAGGCGTGGTGCCGGTGTATGTAGTTTCGGTCCAGGTTTGTCCAGCATCTTTAGATGTAAAGAAACGTTTGTTTTTCGTCGCTACATAAATGCGGTTGGGATCACTGGCCGCCACTCCTACACCGATCGTTGAGTCACCTGCCAGTGTGCCAAAATTATAGGGCAGATCTAGCTTAGTTACTTTGTTTGTTGTCGGGTTGTAGGTAAATTTCTTGAGTTTACCATATCCTGACACATAGATTGCATCTTCATTGGGTTTGGTCGAACCTTTAAATGGTGGTGTATACCAATCGTTGTTAGTCGGAATACCTACTGTGATTTCTTCTGTATTTCCGACAGAAGCGGCATGGCGATGATACATCTGTGCCCAGTAATGCCGATACCAGAAGGCTTTTCCTCCATTGGCAATCGCCACTCGTAACCCATCTGCGCCACGGCGTTTGGTTGCATTAAATGTACCTACACCAGTCTGTTTTAGCTCAAATGTACCTGGGTCTTGGTTAGAGGTAATAACCAGTCCGCTTTTATCGTCAGCCACGCCTCCATGAAGAATGGCGTAGGAATGATTGTCGTTGACATAATTCCAGGTTTGGTTCAGTGGATCAGTCGTACTGGTACTAAACGAAAGTCCCATGTCGTTGGCTATCACAAAGTACCATTTTCCATCGGTTTTTTTATAAAAAGTGAGGTGTTTGGGATCCCAGCCTACTGTTCCATTGTTATTGGGGTATTTCTGCCAGGTTAATCCGCCGTTGTTTGTATAGTCATGCTGAGGTTCTCTGGAAAAAACCATATTTGGATTATAAGGGACAACGGTTTCAAGGTCTTTGTTCATTGTCGCTACAAATTCGTAGTTAATTCCGTCGGCAGAATAAAATCCACCCTCTCCGTCGGCTCCTACGTATACTTTCCAGCCATTAAAGTTGGTTCCAGTGATGGTAGCAGGTACTTTGCTGTGGGAAATAGTTGATTTCAGCGAAAGTGTTGCATTCTGATAATGATAGACTTCGGTGGTTTGTACACTTTTAATTTTACGCAAAATTACGCAGCCATCATCTGTATTGTACAACTTAGTTGCGACGACACGAGCCGTTTCACTGTCTGGCCATGACTGGACAATGCTATAGGTGGTGCCATCATCAGTAGAACGGAGCAAAACCTGAGAGTCAACTCCATTCACGATACGCCCAACAATGATCAAGACTGAATTATCAGCCATCACATCACTCCAAACCACTTTTGTACTTGAGTATTCTCCGCCTGTAGACTCTGTCCAAGTCATACCATCGTCATCAGAGTAGTAAAAGGCTCCTGCTGTCCAAGAAGTAGGATTCATCGCTGCAATCAGACGGAATTTGCCAGTGGCACATCTCAAGCCTGTAAATCCTTTTTCCTGAATAACAATTTTCTGATTCCGGCGTAGCAGCGACCCATCAGGCACCATATCTCCATCAACCAGATGCCCCACCGTATTAACGGCATAGATATGGTTAGCTTCAGGGTCATAAACGGTTCTGTCTAGGCGTACACCATCCTGATTGTTGGTAATCTTATTAATCATCCAGCTACCTTTCAATTTTCCATTGCCAAACGTATGTTCTGTTCCTAGTGGGACTGGAGCTGGCAATACATCACCACTAGCTTGCGTTTTTCCAGATTTTAGGACTGGTCGCTGGCTTTTATATAGTTTTCCAGCCTTATATAAGGAATGAATAATCCGTTCCCGTTCAGCTTCATCAACAGGGCCGCCTTGTTTACGCTGGAGGTTTTCCTGACGTATTACCTTATGTTCATCATCACGGCATTCATTCTGCATACGTAGTTCTTCCTCTGTTTGAGCATAGACAGGTACACAAAACCCGAGTAGGACAAACCCCAGCACACCAGCACAAAATTTATGGTAATGGTTTCTCATATATGAGTAGATGATTAATAAGCTATTTGTAATTCATGTATCTATATTGTTTCTATACAATGAAGCAAATAACTCTAAGTGAAAAATATGTGTAATTTACTATAAAAAATTATTATTGTTATATATACTAGAAGTAGTTGTAGTTGTAAATTCTGTTTTGATAGATTGCTAATACATACGGATATTTTGGAAACATACCTAGTTTGTCCTATATGTATTTAGGTTACGTTGGTAAATAACTTGCGCTAGATAGCGGTGATATAGTGATTTGAATAGAAACCACAAGGTTGAGTATCAGAATGTTATTTTTTTTAAGGCGAATAAATACTGATCTATTTACCGTGTACTGTTTTTGTTTACAATACAAGGTTACAGATGATTGTCACTAGTATTTATTTTCTGAATAATGCCCATTTTGGCAAATACACTTTTTTTGGCAAATCTATCTGAAGGAGGTGATATATCTTAGAATGTATGTCTATATAAATTGCATATATGCAAAAATACGAATATTTCGTAAAGTTAGAAAAAATAGTATAAATGGCAATAATTTAGGTGAATTTCAAAATATATAATGGTAAAATAGGCTTTTATGCAAAAGAATGCGCCTGTCAGATATAGATGAGATAAAAAACGATTCTATAGTGTCATTTTTAATACATATTTTGTCATTTACTTGTAATAAAATAATGGCAAATTGTTGATTTTTGGTCTAAAATTTTAGTATATATTTTGGAATTAAACCTAGTTATTGTTCCTGTTCCTATGGGGTTATTTGGGGGTAGGGGTGAGGCCTTTGGTGGGTGTATAGGGAACATATTCGTAAAAGAGAAGTTATGCGATCTTTTACGGGTATGCAAAGAATCAATGGGCATGAACAATTCGTTTGTCTGATCTGCAACAATTGGAACGGATTCGGACTTTTGTCCATCTCAATTGTTGCCTAAACATGTGTCTAAGCCTTTGTTGTATCCATATGAAAGGTGTCACTTGCTTTTCCAGTTAGCTGCTATACAGCTTTCAAAAAAACTATCAGACTATTGAGAAACTAAACATGTTCTTAAAGATGCCTATGGGTTTGACAATGAAAAAGAACAATGGTTGGTAGATGTGTTGCAGTGTTTCAAAATGTATGACGAGGCTTTGCTCTGATTATCAGTTGTTTGTTGTTGTCGGGTTAGAGGTGTAATGGCAAAATAGGTATCAAAAAAGGCATCATAGGGCCGCTTTTTATCTCGTCTATACCTGACAAGTGCATGGCGGTGTCTGGAGACCTCTTTGGTCATCATACATTTTCAAACATAGCCTTATTTTTAATGTATTTTACTCTCTTTCTATTGTAACTATTTTTATATGTGTTTAAATATTTCGACTATGTGTTGGTTGGGTAAAAGAGCTAAATTGTACTTGTAAAAGTAGTTAAAAAAATATGTTTATTTTTTGTGTTTTGTTTTTGTTTTATGAAGTTTTGTCACTAAGCATATACAAAATTTTTTTATAAACTTCCTTTTAAGTAAGTGTGAGAAACTATTTAATTGAGATTATTTATCTATATAATTTCAGAAAAAAAATATTAAATATCAGACACTTATATTTGGCTTAATATTGTTAGAATAAACATTTCTGATACTTAGCTCGCCTTTTCTACAAAAAAGTGAGCTATTTTTTTTGACTAATAGAACTAATTGTTTGAACAATTGCGCAAAAAAACATACCATATTGTATAAATATTTGCATCAATCTAATAATTCAGTATTGAAAAGTGATATATAGAATCTTGTCAGGATATAGACGCCTAATGTGTGTAGGTATATATATAGAGATTCATGCATTATTTTTTTAAACTTTTGTCAGTGATATAAGGATTTGTATTTTATTTTTAGACTACTTGTTAAAACAGGAAAATTAAATAAAAACAAGAAAATTTGTGTGTGATATATAAAACAGAAATAAAATAGTCCTCTTTGATTTTTTTACAAAAGTCAAGATTTGATTGTGGTTTCTGCTATCGAGTATACATCTATTTCAAAATACCTATGTCGTAAATTTCTACATCTATTTGCACATGCCAGATTTTCATAGTGAGAAGCTGGTATTCCTGAAAATCACTTCTGTACGATTGTTTGCAGAAAAGGTTAGTTTTTGTTCATCACTTATTATCTATTATTAATCTATTATGAAGTATACCCACTTATCCTTTCTATTCAAACAGCAGCCTTTGTTAAGTTGTATGGGATTGTCTCAGCGACTTATAGTTTTGGTTGGTGTTCTGATTCATCTGTCCTTTATGAGTAACGTGTATGCGCAGTCTTGTATACCAGAAGTAAGCTTTCCTGGCGGAAGGATTGCTCTAAGCGCAGATGGTAATTTTCATGACAAAGATGATTTTGGTGCAACGCCATTGGCGTTAGCTATGATGCAAGCCGCAGGTTTAAAAGCCAAATTAGTGCATCTTGACTACAATAATAACCTATGTGCCAACAACAGTGCCTGGGAAGCGACTATGAAAGAAGCAGCCTTGGGCAGTGCGCAGCGGTTTGGATTTGATGCCTCGCGGATGTTTAATGACCAGAACGCCTCAGAACTATCTGCAGGTACAGCCAATCTGGCCAAGGAAATCAATGCGTCTTCGGCCGGTAATCTGTTATGGATTGTGGCGGGCGGCCCTATGGAGACAGTTTATCGTGGTATTGCGGCGGCTCAGGTTGATAAACTGAAGTTTGTGCGTGTAATCTCACATTCAGACTGGAATGAAAAACGTGACAAAAACCATCCAGACTACAATGGTAGCAACTGTGGTCTGCACCATAACTGGGATGATATGGTAGATGATTTTCAGGGTGATGGGGTGATTTTTTATGACCATGTGTTTATAGGTGATCAGAACAACAGCAATGGAGATAATGATTTCAATGGCCCGTTTGCCAAATGGGAATGGCTTAAAAATGCATCGAATCCTAATTGGGCATGGATATACAATCTGAATGATAAAAGTACGTTTGATGTCTCTGATGCAGGTATGACATATTGGCTTCTTACAGGCGGACCCAATGGTGGAAACAAAAAAGGAGGTTGGGCCGAAGCCAAAAAATTACTAGAAAATCCTTGTTCTAGTGGTGGTGGTACAACAGATACTGAAGCACCGACTCTACCAGGCATCCTTTCTGCATCCGATATTACGGCGTCGGCTGTCAAACTTTCTTGGGGTGCATCTACTGACAATCAGGGTGTGGTTGCGTATGAAGTATACCAGAATGATACACAGGTAGCTTCGGTTGCTACTACTACAACTGCTATTTCTGGACTGACTTGTGCGACTTCGTATGTTTTTAAGGTGCGTGCTAGGGACGCAGCTGGTAATGTATCTGCGTTTACGTCTCCTGTTTCTGTTACTACAGCAGCATGTGCTACTGGTGGTACCACACCAGTGTATTGCGAAGTCAATGGAGTAGTTATGTTCGAGGCTGAAAATACGACTTCTGCATTGGATAAATGGATTAAAAAAACCGATAACCCAGGGTTTACGGGTTCCGGGCATATCGAGTTTACGGGTAATACTCCAAGTGGAGGCCCTGCTACATCTCCATTGAAATATACCTTCAAAATTACACAATCAGGAGAATATCGGTTGTTTATTCGGTCTCGCAAGCGTTTGGATGGACAGCTTTTTGACAAAAGCAATGATGGGTATGTGCGTGTAGAAGGTGACTATACTGCCAGCGCAACTGCTTCTAACGTCCACAATGGCAATGCTATGCTGGATCTTTTGAAAAAGAATACTAAGTTCTTTGGTGGACCTGCCACTGGTTGGGGTTGGGCAATGCAACTCGATGCTGGCGGCGAAGACAACAAACGTAATGCCGTGTATACATTTAAAGCGGGAGAAACCTATACGTTAGTGCTTTCAGGACGTTCCATCAACTGGAATGTGGATCGTATCGTTTTTCGCTTGGCTTCTGTACCGGATGCCACTGCATTCGGTGTTACCACTGAAACTAAGTGTAGTGGTGGTGGTGGTTGCGCCAATACCGTAACCATTCCTGCTCTGACAGGTTTTCCAGTATTGAAAGTAGACGGATTTGCTCCTGCATACCTAGATAACGCACGGCAAGCTATTGCTGTCAATCCTATAGAACATGGCAGTCAGTGGGCAGCCGCACAAACTACCTTTTCTGGCTCCACAGGGACGTATGATGTAGTATTGAAAACCCTAACTGAAATAGATGGCGAGTCTAGTTATCGTGTCCGGATCAACAACAAATTGCTTGAACCTGTGTTCAAGAATCCAGAGACCACGCAAGACTATGTGCCGGCTTCCTATACTTGGAAAGGGGTATCTGTGAAGACGGGTGATCAGGTACAGGTAGAGTTTCAGGCACACACGAATGGCAAAATTCCAGAAGGCAATGGCACTGCGTTTTCTCGTGGGCGATGGACAGAGCTGGCCCTTACCTGTGGCTCATCAGGTGGCGGCGGTGGTGGTGATACTACCAGTACGCCTACTGATATTACAGACCTAGCCGCTGTTGCTGTTACCTGCAAGTCTATTCGGCTAACATGGTCTGATGTCAAAGGTGAAACTGCATACAGGATCAGACGAAAAGTAGACGGGGACGCAGTGTTTGTTACCTTGAAAGATGTACTCGCAAATGTAACAAGCTACGTAGACGAAGCTGTAAACGAAAAAACAACCTATGTATACCAAGTTCGTCCGCTCGTAGACGCTGTCGCTGTCAAGACTTCTAACTTCCCTGTCGTACAAACTCCTGCTTGTTCCAATAGCGGATGTCTGATGTCTGGCGGTCGGTTGACAACAAGCAGTGGCGATACCACCGTTACGATTTGCAGTGGAGATGGAATCAGTGAGATCGTTGATATTTCAATAACTGGAAATACTGGAAAAAACTGTGCTTGGGCTTTGACAGACACACAAGGTACTATTCTGACCGTATTTGCTACAGCTCCGTTTGATCTGGAAGAAGGAAACCCAGGATCGTATCTACTGACACACATCAGTTTTGATGAAGCTCCGACTGGGATCGAGTCCGGAAAAAAACTGACACAGTTGGTAGGATGCTTCGGGTTATCTAATCCTATATATGTAACCCGAAAAGCTGTACGTACTTGGTATGCAGATACAGATGGAGACGGAAAAGGTGATGAAACGGCGATTGTTCGTTCGTGCGAAAAACCTTCTGGATATGTAGACATAGCAGGTGATTTGTGTCCTATGGATGCTCTAAAAACGTCTCCAGGATCTTGTGGATGTGGAATACCTGAAGGTAGCGGTTGTACGGACTCTGTTATAGATGCACACATTCATCCTAATCCTTTTGTAGACGAGATACGGGTTACATTTAATACAGGTGTACAGGTGAAAGAAGCTCGGTTGTTTGATAGCAAAGGAATGTCTTATTCTGTAGTAGTAAAAATGCTGGGATTAAATCAGATAATTATTTATACATCCTCAGTACCTAGCGGCATGTATACGCTTAAGGTATTTACTGATAAAGGAGTTATGGTGAAGAATGTCATGAAAATAGGATAGTGACTCCTGTTTTGGGCATGTGTTATCCCCCTTCTGAGTTACTCAGAAGGGGTTTTTTATTTAGGTGAAAAATTGTTTTTTATAAGTACTTACACTACTCAAATGTCCTGAACTCAATGTGATTGAAATCCTTTGGAAACCACGCACGCATGGGCATTACAATAAACTTTTTCACTATTCAAGTTTATTTATTAGACATTTTTAACATATATAATCTTGTTTTAGTGCAATTTTGCAGACTATTGGTCCAAAATTGCAGGTTGTATATCAAAATATATGATGAGAAAAAGGCTTTCTTTTTGTTTTTACACCTTTTTCTTGTATTCCCTATGGGATCTTGGAACAAATCCGACATCTGCTGTATTTGTGCAAAAATCGGACACAAATCACAATTTCATAGATAACCTATTGATAGTCAAATAATTTACTTGAAATCGTAACCTATAATTTTGGGTCAGTAGTCTATTGAATTGTATTAAAGTAAGATTATATATGTTAAAAATGTCTATTATACTTACTGTTGCTGTTCTTCTAAACATGATCTGTATGAACCTGAACAAACCAACCTTTCGACTTGGAATACTCTTTTTTTTCTGCATCACCACTCCTGTGTGGGCTCAGAGAGAGGTTTTATATACAAAAATCAGTCAGATTGTTCAACCTTTTCAAGGCAAGGTGGGCGTGGCAGTAATGGGGCTGCATAGTAAAGATACACTCACATTTAATGGCAACAGGCATTTTCCGATGCAAAGTGTCTATAAATTTCCGCTCGCCATGGCTGTGCTGAATCAGGTAGACAAAGGCAAGCTGTCTCTGGATCAGAAAATTCGAGTGACCAAAAAAGACTTACTGCCTGATACCTGGAGTCCCTTGCGGGAAAAGCATCCCAACGGAAATATAGACGTTCCACTGCGTGAATTGCTGAGTTATACCGTTTCGCAGAGTGACAATAACGGCTGTGATATACTGTTCAGGTTATTGGGAGGAACTAAAAAAGTAGACACATATGTGCATAGCTTGGGCGTAAAACCTATTGCGATTGTGGCTACTGAAGAAGAAATGCACCGAGCCTGGGAGGTACAGTTTACCAACTGGAGTGAGCCAATGGCTATGGTTCAGTTACTGCAATTATTTTATCAAGGCAAAGTTCTTTCGCAGAGCAGCCGGGATTTTCTGTGGAAAATCATGACCGAAACCACTACCGGGCCGAACCGCTTGAAAGGGCAGTTGCCCAAAGAAGTTATTGTTGGGCACAAAACAGGAAGTTCGGGAACTAATGCCAAAGGAATTGCCGATGCAACCAATGATGTTGGGATTGTAGTACTGCCCAACGGAAAAGCCTTTGCCATTACGGTCTTTGTCGCAGATTCTCCAGCTCCAGAAGCCACCCGAGACCAAGTCATTGCGGATATTTCCAAAGTTGTGTATGACTATTATTCAGAATAAATAATGTGAAATTATTTGATAGTCAGATAGTTGTTTGTGACTAAATAGGGAAATTTATAGGTATGAAAAGAGAAAACATATTATGCTGTATGTAGTACGGCTAAGGTGATCTGGACAATGTCGTCGTAGAGTTGGTGTGAATGGTCTGACTTGCCTGCAATTCGTATGCCTGAAATAGTATTGACCAGAAAACGAGCCAATGCCCTGGCTTCGTAACGGGTAGTGATTTCTCCTGTCATCTGTCCTTTCTGAATACAAACAAAGAAAGCATTCTCAATATCTTGTGTATTGACTTTGACAATCTGAGCTACTTCTTCATCATTAGGTGCCAGTTCCACCGCACAATTGACCATAAAGCAGCCTTTGGATGTACTGTCGTCTAGGCTACTTGCCACTATTGCTGTAAATAACGCTTCTATGGTAACTAACGGATGGGTAGAAGCCTCTACTTGTTGAATCATATTTTCTTCTACCATCCTGCGGTAGCTCTGCAAGGCCTGTAGGAACAGTTGTCGTTTGTCGCCAAAGGTATCGTATAGACTGGATCGGCTGATACCCAGACAATCTACAATGTCCTGTACAGAGGTAGCGTGGTAGCCTTTGCACCAAAATAACTGAATGGCTTTTTCCAAAACCTCTTCTTCCTGAAATTCTTTTGTCCGTGCCATAGAAAAATACCTTTGCTGTGTGTTACAGCAAAGGTATTAAATTGGAATGTTTATTCCGAAAATGAGCAAAAAAATAACATAGCCACCCTTTATGCTATGATTACCGACTAACCAACAGACCCCCATCTACCACAATTTCTATGCCTGTGATATAAGATGAATCTTCAGAAGCCAGAAACAGAGCTGTTTTGGCTATTTCCGCAGATTCCCCAAACCGACTGAGCAATGTTTTGTTAGACAGGCTTTGGCCAAGCGTATCCAGTACTTCTTCTGGCATACCCATTTTGCTGTAAATAGGTGTAGTAATAGGCCCTGGACTAATAGAATTGACACGAATTTTTCTGGGAGCCAATTCAGAGGCCAATACTTTGGCAAATGATAATAGGGCAGCTTTACTAGCTGAGTAGGCTGAACCATTTTGCATGCCCATTGATGCCGTAATAGTCGCATTGAAAATGATAGAGCTGCCTTCATTTAACAACGGTAAAAACTGCTGGACTGTAAAATAGGCACCTTTAAAATTGATGTTCAATGTTTCATCAAACAATGCTTCTGTGGTTTCTTCTACCGAGGCAAACTTGGCTATACCTGCATTAATAAATAACACATCTATCTTGGAATACTGCTCGTTGATGCGGGCAACCAAAGCTTCAGTACTTTTCAGATCTGCTTGGTCTGATACAATGCCAATGGCCTGGCTACCTAGTTTTTGTACAGCTTCCTGTAAAAGGTCTTCTTTCCGACCTGTAATAATAACAGTAGCTCCTTGTTGAATGAATTCCTGGGCAGTGGCATAGCCAATACCGCTATTGCCGCCCGTGATAACGGCTACTTTGCCTTGTAATTTAGTCATGATATGAAAATGTATGGGTTAAAGAAAAATACGGAACGATCATTCCAGTTTGTAAATGTATCATTTTTGGAATGAATATTCCAAAATAAAAGAGCATTTTTTTTACTATTTTTTGGAAAGATTTATAGACCTGCCAGTAGAAACATTTGACAGAGAAAAGGGTAGTGATTCAAAATGGTTGAGTGATTGGGTAACTTTATTGCACTTTGACAGGCCTATGAGAAACAATCAGCCATGCTACTGAAGCCATGTTCTGCGGGAGAAAGAGGCAGAACATGGCAAAAATACATAGACAAGCAAATCGGGTCTGCTTTTTATTCGAGGGTTTGATTGGGATTCAGTCCGGCAGCCCAGAGGAGTTTGGCTTTTTCTTTGGCATATTTGCTTTTCAGGGAAAATAGTTTGATCTGTTCGTCAATGAGTTTGGTTTCGCGTACATTGATCCGAAACAGGTCACTGTCGCCATTGTCAAACCGTTGTACCTCACCATCACGGAGGCGGCGGTAGTTGGCAAGAATAGCTTCTTGTGCCCGGATCAGTGAATCTAGGTTGCGGAGGTCGTTGTATGTCATTTGGATTTCATTGATGATTTCACGGGTGCGTTGTATGCGTTCCAGGTCGTTTTGCTCCATCTTGATCGTGTTCATGCGTAGCTTTCCCCGTTCTTTGCGTAAAAACAGTGGAAATCCAAATTCAAATCCCCACTTGTAGTTATTTTGCATATAAGTACTACCCAGATCTGACGGAACATTGTAGCCAGAGGTGCTTAACAAGTTGTAATTTAGACGGATCATCGGTTTAAATCGGTCTCGAAGAAAACGTTGGTCTATGCGGAGCTGGTCATTTTTGAATACCAGTTTGCGTAGTTCTGGGTGACTGGTTCGGGCCTGTTCCTGTAGGCGTTGCAGGGTAGTGGCTGTGGCAAGGTTTTGGGTAGCAAAACCTTCTGGAGCCACGTTTTCTGGCATTTCTAGTGGTGTGTCGTCAGATCCCCATAGGTAGGTAGACAGGTTGACACGGGCATTAAGCACGTCTATCCGAGCCTGTTGCACGCGTATGGCACGGTCTTGCACTATGGTCTGGGCATCAGTCGAGTCTATGCCTGCCAGGTCGCCTTCCTGTACCCGTCCACGGACGGCCTCGTAGCGTAGCCGTGCCAGCTCGTATGCCTCCAGAAGCATGGTGTATTCGTTGTAGGTAAAATACCATTCCCAGTAATCTTTGGCGGCCTGAAACAGCAGTTTGTTGACTTCCTTGATCCGATCGGCTTCGGCTATTTGCTGAAACACTTGTGCCTGACGCAACACAGCCCGCCGCTGGTCTATGAGAAAATCCCGACTGATAGGCAGTGGTACGGATACACCCGCAAATACAAGTCCATTGAGAGACGTAGAAGTAGCCGGATCTGCATAGGTACCAATACTCCGTTCATATCCTCCTTTCAGCTCACCTATCCAGGTTGGAATTTTCAGGGTACTTTGCCAATTGTGGTAATACAGTTTTTCCTGAAGCTTCTTGGTTTCATAAGTAGCTTCGAGTTTAGGATCAAATTCACCACGGGCCAGACGAATTTCCGCAAGGGCTTGTTCCTGGAGTAATCCGGCTTGTCGAGCTACTGGATGGCGGGTGAGTACCTGCTGAAAGAAATCCTGACTGGTCATCACTGTTGGCTGAGTAGCCAGACGGGAAGTAGTAGAATCTACTTGAGCTACAGCCGCATACCGAACCATACAACCTGTTATGAGGCTGTACAGCAGGAGTCTGAACGAAAAACGCAGACCCACAGACTTACTTAGATGCATTTGCTTCCTCCTTTCCTTTGGCAGAGTTTTCTTCGGCTCCTGCCGTTGGTTTTTCTAGACTTGGGGGGAATCCATTTAGCTGTCGCCAGACTTCATACCAGATTGGTACGTCGTTGAGCATCACAAAGCCCTGTGCACCAGATCCTAACCGTAGTTGTTCGGGCCATTGTTCTTCAACAGCATCAGGTACGACCAGAATGCGGTACTTACCATCTTTGCTGTTAACGTAGTCAATAACGGCCACACGTCCGGCAAATGTACCTACAGATACACTAGGCCAGCCAGTAAACTGCAAGGCAGGCCAACCGTCAAATTCTATTCGTACCATCCGGTTTTTTTCCAACAGCGGCACATCCATTGCCTTTACATATAGTTCTACTGCTTTGCGGGGTTTGTCGGGTTGGATTGTGACAACTGCCTCGCCTTCCTTGATGGTTTCGCCTACACCTGCTTTTAAGGCCTTGACTACGAAGCCATTTTGAGGAGATACGATAGCCCGGTTCTGGATTCGGACTTCTACATTTGATTTTTTGTTACGCAGTTTGGAAAATTCGCCGGCGGCATCGGCTAGGTACGAGACAGCTGAACTCATATCTGACTGGGCTTTGGCAATTTCTTTGGCATAATCGGCTCTTACAGAGTTGATTTCTACCGTGGCATTGATGATTTCGGTTCGGGCGGCCAATACTTTATTTTCCAGTGATACTAATTTAGCTTGTGTTTCCTGAAGTTTAGCCCTTCGTTTTTCCAATTCTACCAGTGAAATCAGCTGTGTTTTGTACATATTATCACCGGCTTCAAACTGGCGGTTAGCAATCTGGATATTGATCTTTTCTGCTTCATAATCGGCACTGTCCATTCGGAGTTTGTAGCGGCTCTGTTGAAGCTTGTTAACGGTCTGCTTGAGTTTCAGATCTTGGGCTTGTTGCAATGCCCGGATGGTAGCTTGTAAGGCCACTATTTTATTGCGGGTAGCTTCCATTCCGTCTTGTTTGGCTACCACCTGCTCACCTAGGCGTGTGAGTAGTTCTGGATCAAAGTAATCGTCTTTGATTTCAGTGATTACCAGAATGGTATCTCCTTTGGTAACGGGTTGTCCTTCTTGCACAAGCCACCGTTCAATGCGACCTGCAATGGCAGTTTGGATGGTTTGTGGTCGGTCGGCAGGGGTAAAGGCCGTTACAATTCCGTTCCCTTCTACGTTTTGTTGCCAGGGTAAAAACAGACATAGAAAAAGAAAGATAAAGATACCCATCAACCAGTAGGCCAATTTGCGTCCGGTACGGGGTGTATGAAGGGTCTGTAATGTATAGACCTTTTTTTCAACTTCAAACGTATCTATTTGGTTATGACTTGATATATTGAGCATGTAATTTCAAATAAAGGATTAATAGTCAGATGGTTGAATGGTTAATAGCTGCAACTTGTGTGACTATACCCATACATTAAAAAGTTTAACACTACAGCTTGAAAGTAGATTTTTTCGTTGATTATTCATCTTTCAGACATTTGCCTACACTTTTGAATATACGAGTATTTCATATCCATAGGTAAAGAACTATTTAACATTTAACAATTCTTATTTCTATTCCTGAAAAGCGGCTTCCCGCATGACCGGATGTTTTTCCAGTTGGGTATAGGTACCTTCCGCTATCAGCCCTCCCTCAGACAGGATTAGAATCCGGTCACATTTGGCCAGAATGGCTGGGTCATTGCTGATAGTCACCAACGTCCAGTTCATCTCTCGGCTGGTCAGGCAGTCAATAAGCCGGATACGGTCATTTCGGTACATTTCTGGCAGAGCATCCTGGATCACCAGAAGTTTAGGTTTAGAGACAATAGCCCGGGCAAATAAGATTTTATGTGCAATACTGTTAGATGGCTTATATTTTTCCTGGGCAATATTGGTATACATTCCGTCGGGTAAACTATGGAGAAAGTCATTTAAGCCTACTTTTTCCATGGCCCAGCAGACATCTTCGTAGGTAATACCATTGCGGCTCATGGCAATATTGTCTAGTAAAGTTCCTTCAAACAGGGAATCCTCAAACAGATAGCTGTTGACGACTGTTCGCAGGTAATTGGGGTGGATGTCACGTACAGAAATGCCATTGAAACTCATACCACCTGTATACTCATTCATGACACCCGCCAGCAGTTTGGCCAGTGTGTGCTTGCCTGCATGATGAAAACCCGCAATGCCTATTTTTTCGCCGGGTTGCAGCGTGAAAGTAAGGTTTTTTAAGGCCGTTTGCCCACCTGAATAGGTATACGAAAGTTTGGATGTAGTGACTAGCAATCCATTGGGATATTTTTCCAGCTCCACATGGCTGCCCCGTTCTTTTTCCAGTGGCAAATCCGTAATGGCTCCTATTTTTTCCACGGCTGTGAGCAGGTCGTAGATGGTTTCCATGTTGATCAAAATCTTTTCCACAGCTCCCACAACCAATACAATTACAATTTCGGAGGCCACAAACTGACCTAGTGTAATCTGCCGATTTACTACCAACAGAGACCCTAAGATCAATAGTCCACCAATCACCAGCGTCTTAAAAAGCACCACAAAAACCATCTGTGACCGAAGCACTGAAAAATGGCTTTTACGGTAATACAAATAGTTGCTGGCATATTCATCCATTTTCTGCATGTGCAGGTTTGTATTGCCAGCCAAGCGGAAGCTATTGACTGTCCGGGCAATTTCTTCCAGCCAGTAGACAATCTTGTACTTATACTTAGACTCTGACAGACTGGTTTGTAATCCTTTCGGTCCGGTTAAGTAAATGACCAGTGTAATAATGATAACCAACACAATGCTAAAACCCAAAAACAGCGGATGGTAGAATGAGAGCAGTAACAGACTGAATACCACCTGAAGCACAGCCCCTGTCATGTCTACTAATAGCTTTGGCAAGGCTTTCTGAATCGTGACCACATCAAAAAAGCGGTTCATGAGTTCGGGCGGATAGTATTTTCGCAGGGCATCGAGCCGAATTTTGGGTAGCCGGTAGGCAAATTCAAAGGCTGCCCTGGCAAAAATGCGTTGTTGGAGAATTTCTACCAGTGAAATCTGCATGATTTGTAGTCCGCCGGAGGCCAGCAAGCCTACAATGACCACCGAAATAATCACAACAACTGAGCTGAAAATCATGCCTCCGGAAATAAGCCGGATCATGGACTGAATACCTAAGGGAAGGATTAGACTGATAAGACCTACAATAATGGCGTAGATATAGATATAGGTAATGTCTTTGCGTTCCGACGAAAGCAGACCCATCAGCCTCCGCATAGGGGTAGGAGGGGCCGTATCTGGGTGAGCATCTGACTCAGACCGCAGGGCCATATATTGCACGGGAAACGAGGTCACGAATACAATTTCGCCATTTTTAGCAGGATCCAGCCCGTTCTGCTGTGTACACAAATCGGGAATATGCATTTCAATTTGCTTGGCAGATAGTAAGGCATCACTATCCATCCAGCGGCCTGTCAGTACATCTCTGTCATCTCGATAGACCAGAAGAGGCTCCGCTTGCCCGTTTGGGCGCAGATGAAAGAAGATAACCGGAAAAGTCAGATTGTCGAGCAACTCCGGCATGGCATCTCGCTGAATGCTATTGTGCAAACAGGTAAAGCCTGATTTTTGACCATTGAGAATCAGCTCATCTATGAATTTGGGAATGTCATCTGCTGTATAGGTTCGGTTCTGTAGATAGGAATCTTCCTTTGGCCGATGTGACACCTTCTGATGTGAAAGTTCTGCGATGGTATGTATTAACTGATGAACAGTTTGAGTATTCATATCGTTTTTTTGGTAAAGTATATAGTACCCCTTTATTTCCTGCTTCTTTTGCTGGAATAGCCCCCATTGAGATACTGAAATATGGATTTTCTGCTTATCTTTGCCCGAATACAAAAAATAAAGGTAGACTTATTTATATTGATTACAAATAGCAACGCATTATACAGAGCAGATGTTTCATGATTTTTGAAAAAATATATTCTTTTTTTGTAAGAAAAATAGAAGTTTTGGTAAATCTAGTCTGTGCATGTAGTTGCCTGTGAAGAAAAAACTCAGCAGATGCGAAATCTGCATTTAACTGGCTGGATTAGTTATTCTTTTTTCTTTCCAGATAGTCCTATATATAGTAGTTAATCCTTTTGCTTTTACCCATATTTTATTCAAAACAATTCATCCAGACCCATGAACTTTCCAAGTGACCTAAAGTACACCAAAGACCACGAGTGGCTTCGCATAGAAGGTGAAATCGCCTATGTGGGGATTACTGCATTTGCTCAAAGTGAATTAGGAGACATTGTCTATGTAGATATTCCTACGGAAGGGCAAGAAATTGCACAAAACGCTATTTTCGGAACCGTAGAAGCTGTAAAGACCGTTTCAGATTTGTACATTCCTGTCACAGGCACTATTCTGGAAGTAAATCCAGCCCTGAACACCAAGCCTGAACTAGTCAATTCCGACCCATACGGAAATGGCTGGATGGTAAAAATCAAAATAGCCGATGCTTCTCAGCTGGCTTCACTGATGACAGCCGATGACTACCAGGCTATTGTTGCCTAGTCTTAAAAATGAGTAAATGAGCCAGTGAATGAGTGAATAATCCTCGGGAACTTTTGCCAATGTCTCCTCACTGGCGCAAGTGTCCGCTTGACAACCGACTGGACGACAAGTGGACACTTGTCTGAATCTCAGCCAATGCTGTTCTGGATTACAAATCCAGAACAGCATTGGCGCTTGCGCTAGAGGCTCGGTTCTGGTGCAAGCGTCCGCTTGACAGGAGTGACACTCATTTGTCAAAGCTTCTCACAGACTCAAAGGGCAACGGAGTTGCTTCATTTGCTCATTTGTTTTCTTTTGGGGTCATTTGTGCAACGAGCTTTGGGGTAATCGGAATCCGAACGGCCATTAGGAGCTGGTAATACTCTAATTCGGAGGCTGCTGCTAGTTTTTCGATCTTTTTGATTTCTGCTTTTTGCTTTTTCAGGTCTGCCTGTGCTTCTAGTAGTCCGTCATACATTTCTTTCATTTCATTTATTGTCAGAGCTCCAGGAGGTGGTATGTAATCTTCCAGTGTTAATACATACTGATATAGATCCATGAACTTTTTGATGGCTTTTTTAGAAATACGCTTTTTAGCTTTTTGGGTCATAGCATAGTAGGTTAGACAATGAACAGACTTTCAATAGATGTATGTAACTCTGGTGGCACGCCATCGGAACCAACAGTTATGTACCTATAATAGACCTGAGAATCAAAGAAAAAGAAAGTTTGTTTGTCTTTGTTCTTTCTTCTCGTCTCCTTTGTGTACTGATTGTAGTATACGTACGTTCTACCAGAAATTTACTATGTTCTCGACCTTAAAAAAAACAATTTCTGCCTGTTTTCTGACAGGCATAGGAGTTTGCCCGTTTATGTCCGCGTCTGCTCAGGATATGACACGTGTTAAAGCTACGATCCAGACGCTGACCTCGCCTGAGTTTCATGGCCGAGGCTATGTCAATGGCGGCGACAAAATTGCAGCTACCTATCTTCAGACACAATTTGCCAGTATGGGTCTGAAGATGTTTGGAACTTCCTACTTTCAGCCATTTACGACACCCATCAATACCTTTCCGAAGAAAATAAGCCTGAAACTGGACAAACGGGAGCTGGTGCCTGGGAAGGATTTTATTGTAGACCCAATTTCGCAGAAAGGCAGGGGCAAGGTAACTATTCAACACCTTGACAGACGGATATTTACCGACCCACAGGCGGCCCGTGCGTTTCTGGCAAAAAGCCTGAAGAAAACCATGTTGGTCTACGAACCTACGGACTATGCACAACTAACTGAAAAAGAAGAGTTATTGGAAAAAGTCTATACCGCAAAAGTTTTGGTAGAGCTACAAAAGGAGAAGCTGACAGCCAGTGTGTCTACAGCCGCCTTGAGCCATCCGATTTTTGACATAGTAAAAAAAGACTGGGATTCAACGGCCCGCAAAGCTACGTTTCGGGTAGATGCCAAATTTATTGAAAACTACCAGACACAAAATGTCATTGGCTACGTGGAAGGCAAAGATGATCCAGAAGAATACATTGTTATTTCGGCCCATTATGACCACCTGGGGCGAATGGGCAAGGATGTGTATTTTCCAGGAGCCAATGACAATGCTTCAGGTACCACACTATTACTGGAACTGGCCCGTTATTACGCCCAACCCGAACACCAGCCTTCCAGATCCATCGTATTTATGTGTTTTGCAGGCGAAGAAGCTGGGTTGCTGGGGTCTAAGTATTACACAGAACATCCATTGTTTCTACTCTCCAAAATAAACCTACTCATCAACCTGGACTTGCTCGGCACCGGCGACGATGGGATTATGATGGTCAATGGCACCAAGCTGACAGAAGAGTTTGCATTGTTTGCTCGCATCAACGACGAGAAACAGTATTTCCCCAAGCTACAAAAACGAGACAATGCAGCCAATTCCGATCATTTTTTCTTTACCCGAAAAGGTGTAAACGCCTGCTTTTTCTATACGTTAGGTGGTATCAAGGCTTATCACGACATCTACGACCGTGCCGAAACCTTACCCCTCACCCGATTCAAAGAAGCCTTTGGCCTGATGACAGATTTTATTGCTGGATATAAGTGAGGGTAGTACCTACTTTCGCTTGTATGGTAAAGTCGCTGCGAATGCTGGTCGAAAGTTTAGACAAAGAAGAAAAAAAACCGGAAACCTATGGTCTAGACTTCTGGGAAAAATCATTAAAACGCTACGAAGAGAAGCTAAAAGAAGCTCCGGCTGCCGACAACACCATCACCAATCAGGTACAGGATAAAAAGGCTCTGCATAAGGAACTCAGCCGTGTGCTACGCAGCCTTGCCAAAGTCATCGAAGCCAATTACCCGGATAATCACAAGGATATGTTGCAGAAGTGGGGATTTTAATTGGTAAGGGGCGAATACACATTTGCCCCTTCTATTTTTGATGTCTGAAATCAAACAAGCAGCAAGAATTGTATTGCGCCTATAGCTCGCATAGGTAAAATAAACGCATAGAACCATCAAAATTACGATACATACAAGTCCCATTAGACCATGAAAGCAGCAAAACTACTAAAGTGTATACCCTGTCACTACCAAAGGCTTTGATCAGATAGAAAGTCTACTGGATCCGTTGGATATGTAAACAAAAAATCCTTTTTTTAAGGACAGAAAACAGTACATATGTGCGGTTTAAATAAAGGAACATGGATTGGATGCCTGGGCAAAGACCCAGAAGGACAAATCCTGAAAGGAGGCATTGCGGTAATCAAATTTTCATTGGCTACTACTGAGTCATACACCAACGATAGCGGCCAGATACTGATCCAAACCCAATGGCATAGTGTGGTAGTCTGGCGGTTACTAGCAGAAAGTATGATTTACCTGGAAGGAAAACTCAAAACCCGAACCTATGAAGATAAAATGGGCATTAAACGCTATGTAACTGAAATCATTGCAGATAGTTTTATCATGCTCGATAAGCCTATAAAGGTGACAGATATATCGAAAATAAACGCAGGTAACATTTGTATAAACGCAAAGGTTGCGTTTATACAAATGTTACCTGCAAGCCAACCGAGCGACAGTATTAAACTGAAACAACAGAATTATCAATCATACTTGACACCATTTCCCAACGTTTGACTTTTGGAGCTTGGATACTTGGTTGTGATTCAAAATGTATGATAGATTTTCAGTCTGACTATCAGTAGTTTATGTGTGTGATTATTCTTTTGTCTTCGCGCACAGACGACAGCCGCTGTATTTGTGCGAAGATCCCTGCGGGAGGACAAAAAAAAGGCGTTTAAACAGAAAATTGAAAACTCAGTAAAAGTATAAGTACCTAATAACGAATATATTGACTTTTTAAATTAGAATAAAATTTGGCAAAAATCAACCTTTTCAGAATGATGAAAGACTTTGATACTCATATGGCTTCTTTCTTTTTTCATTTTACCTGTGTTCGAG